>Ga0209702_10003005_pt1 | contig 27696 bp, 28 predicted proteins | sample FRY01_FD_187210 | JGI IMG/M metagenome (GOLD analysis project Ga0209702, IMG submission 187210) | Freshwater microbial communities from Lake Fryxell liftoff mats and glacier meltwater in Antarctica - FRY-01 (SPAdes) (version 2) | ecosystem: Environmental > Aquatic > Freshwater > Ice > Glacier... | reverse complement strand
TGACGTTCGAAATCAAAGGCGCAGTTTGGCTGAATATTTTAAAACTAAGTTGACGTTCGAAATCAAAGGCGCAGTTTGGCTGAATATTTTAAAACTAAGTTGACGTTCGAAATCAAAGCCTCAGATTGGCTGAATATTTTAAAACTAAGTTGACGTTCGAAATCAAAACCTCAGTTTGGCTGAATATTTTAAAAACTAAGTTGACGTTCTAAATCAAAGCCTCAGAGAGGCTAAATATCTTAAAAAATACAATCCTCGCTCAGTTAATTGCCCCAGCGGGGCAAAACAAAAGTATTCTTCGGTTTTTATTTATACTTTAACTTTTTGACACTGTTATTATCGCTTGTCTTTGCGGTATAAATAGATTCCAAAAAAAGGGTTAAACATATAGAGCATAATTCCCCAGTACTCCAAAATAAAATTATCCTAAGAAAAGGTGAATCTATGGGTTCATCTTTTTTTGGTACATTTGGTTCATGCAAATTCTCCGCTATGTTTTGTGGCCCTTTTCATTGATTTATGGATGCATAACTTATGTTCGAAATCTATGTTATGATTTGGGATTTCTTAAAGTTTACACACTTCCTAATAAATCAATTTGTGTCGGGAATTTAAGTACTGGCGGAACGGGTAAAACACCGCATGTTGCTTTCCTCGCTGAAATGTTAAAAGATAGAATAGAAACAAGTATTTTGAGTCGAGGTTATGGACGAAACACGAAAGGTTTTATATTACTATCCGCCAAAAGTAAAGCAAATGAAGTGGGCGATGAACCCATGTTTTATCAAACGATTTTTAGGGATCAAGTCCATGTTGCTGTTTGTGAGAGCAGAAAAGAAGGTGTTGAACAACTGACTGATTTATTTCCTTCAAATCAATTGATTCTCTTAGACGATGCATTTCAGCACCGTGCAGTTCAAGCAGGATTTAATATTTTATTGACAGATTTTAATTCCCTATTCAGTGATGATTACATGTTGCCTATGGGAAATTTGAGAGAATGGAAATTAGGTAGAAAAAGAGCGGATTTGGTGGTTGTGACTAAATGTCCATTGCAACTTATAGATGAGCAGAAAAAAAGAATTGTTAATAAATTGAACATTCAAGAGGACAAGGTATATTTTTCAAAAATTAAATACGCCGAAATAAAGCCAATTAGTAAGGAGATTCAAGCACCTCAAAATGTACTGTTAATAACAGGAATTGCCAATCCAAAACCCTTGGTTGATCACCTTAAGTTGAGTTTTGAGGTTCAATGTATTAATTTCAAGGACCATCATCAGTTTACTGTTCATGATATCGAGGAAATTCATCGAAAATTTGATACTTTTGCACAGAACAATTCAATTATAGTAACAACGGAAAAGGACTACATGCGATTGAAAGACCATTACGTGAATTGGAAAATAAATGAATATCCCTGGTATTATCAACCAATAACGGTGGAAATTGATAGAGAAGAAGAGTTTAAAACAATTATAGAACAGTATGTTAACACAATTTAAAGAATCTGTAGCGTTCATTAAAACGCGAACAAATGTTGAACCAACGGTAGGAATTATTCTAGGAACAGGTCTAGGTGGTTTAGTGAAAGAAATCAAGGTTATCGATGAAATTCCTTACCAAGATATTCCAAACTTTCCAGTTTCTACGGTTGAAAGTCATTCAGGCAAATTGATTTTTGGTGAATTAGGGGGCAAAAAAGTGGTTGCTATGCAAGGCCGTTTTCATTTCTATGAGGGATATAATATGCAACAAGTTACTTTCCCTGTTCGTGTGATGAAATTATTAGGTATTGAGCGCTTATTCGTTTCAAATGCTTCAGGTGGTGTTAATCCTGATTTTATAGTGGGAGAAATTATGATTCAAAACGATCACATCAATTTATTTCCTGCGCATCCATTAATTGGTAAAAACTTTGATGAACTAGGACCACGTTTCCCAGATATGAGTGAGCCGTATGATGCGGATATGATTTCTTTAGCGCAAAAAATTGCCGCTGAAAATGATATTCGTGTAGCTGTTGGAACCTATGCTGGTTTAACAGGTCCAACTTTAGAAACACCAGCAGAATATAGTTATGTTCGTGCAATCGGTGCTGATGCTGTTGGAATGTCAACTGTTCCTGAAGTAATTGTTGCTCGTCACATGGATATTCCTTGTTTCGCTATTTCAATTATTACAGACCTAGGTGTACCTGGAAAAATTCAAAAAGTGAGTGTTCAAGATGTGATAGAAGTAGCTAGTCGTCAAGAACCAAAAATGACATTAATTATGCGTGAGTTAATTTCTAGAATCTAGGATGGAGGCTGCAATTAGAGATAAATATGAAGTTGTTGTTGGGCTAGAAGTTCATGCTCAATTATTGACACGTACCAAGGCTTATTCAAATGATATCAATGAGTTCGGAGCTCATCCGAATACAAATATTAGTGTTATTACTCTTGGTCATCCAGGAACTCTTCCTAAAATGAACAAACGCACTGTAGAGTTTGCTATTAAGTTAGGTTTGGCTTGTGGAAGTACGATTGCTTTAGAACAACATTTTGCTCGTAAGAACTATTTCTATCCCGATTTACCAAAAGGTTACCAAATTACGCAGGATACAACCCCGATTTGCACAGGTGGATCTATCCATATAAAAATGGAGGATGGTTCCGAAAAAGAAATCGGTATTACACGTATTCACATGGAAGAAGATGCCGGTAAAAGTATTCACGATGTGGATGTTTATGACACCTTGGTTGATTTGAATCGTGCTGGTGTTCCACTGCTTGAAATCGTTTCTGAACCAGATATTCGTTCTTCTCAAGAAGCATATAATTATGTGTCTGAAGTTAGAAAACTAGTGCGTTACTTAGATGTTTGTGATGGAAACATGGAAGAAGGCTCCATGCGATGCGATGCGAATATTTCAGTTCGTTTGTTAGGCGCAAAAGAATTTGGAACAAAAGTCGAAGTGAAAAATATGAATTCAATTCGAAATGTTCAGCGAGCAATTGAATTTGAAATCATACGCCAAATTGAAGTACTTGAGCTTGGAGGAAAGCTATCTCAAGAAACACGTGCTTTCGATGCTTTAAAAGGAATTACTATTTCTATGAGAAGCAAAGAAGCAGCAAATGATTACCGCTATTTTCCGGAACCCGATTTGCAACCTTTAGTGCTGGATCAAAATCAAATTGATTCAATTAAAGCTGAAATGCCAGCCTTACCTCGTGAACTTTATTTGAAGTACACACAAAAGCTTGGACTGACACAGTACGATGCATATAATGTAACTGATAACAAAAGTATTGCATTGTATTATGAAGAGTTAATTAATTTAACAAAAAACTATAAGGCCGCTGTAAACTGGATGATGGGTGATATTAAATCCTATCTGAATGAATTTGGCTTAGAAATCGAAGATTTTCCAATTAAGCCAGTGGTAATTGCGGCATTGATTCAATTAGTTGATGATGGAAAAGTGTCTTCGTCTGTTGCCTCTCAAAAGATTTTCCCTGAGTTAATTAAAACACCAACAGTCGCACCTATATCTATAGCTGAAAGTCTTAATTTGATTCAAGATTCAAGTGAAGATTCGATTTTAGAATTTATTAACACGGTTATTAGGCAACATCCAGATGAGGTTGCACGTTATAGAGGCGGCGAAAAACAATTGGTTGGATTTTTCATGGGACAATTAATGAAAGTTTCTGGCGGAAAAGCAGACCCAAAAGCGGCAAATTCCTTATTAAGAAATACCTTAGAAGCATAATTTATGAAAAATCTATTTTTATTATTATTGGTTACAATCGCTTTAGTTTCATGCGGAGGCGATGAAGAAGTAGAAAAAAATCCGAACGATAATTTTAGTATTAGCGGGATTATTGAAGGAGCAGCGAATTCAACCATCTATTTAGAGGCATTAAGTCAACAAGGAGCAATCGAAGTTGCAAAAGGTTCTTTAGATGCGAAAGGTAAATTCATGCTTTCAGGAAATATTCCTGGAATGGGCTTATATCAATTGCGTTTAGGTGAATCTGCAGATAAAGCAATCCCTATGACAATCGTTCCCAATGATGAAATTAAACTTGCCAGTAATTTTAACGATTTCTCTGTTCGACCTAACGTGAGCGGAACTGAGTGGTCGGCTACAATGAATAAATATATGGCATTGTATGCACAATTTGCGGAGTCTCAAAAGGAAATATCTTCTTTGCAATCAACCATGAGCGAAGATGAGTTAATGAAACTTTTCCTTGAAAAAAGAAAGCCAGTTGATGATTTTGCGCGTTCAGAAATGGCAAGAGATCCAGCTAATGCATTCAATATTATCCTGTCAACCACCTTAGCACCAACAATGGGATTCAAACATTGGGATCCAAAGAATCTAGATATCCTGAAAGTAGTAGCTGAAGCTTATTTGCAAAAGTACGATGGATCGCCAATTGCAACCACGATGGAGAATCAGGTATATCAGATTGAAATGTCTTACGAAGAGTTTTTAGCTAATAATGGAGGGGGTAAATTAGCACCTGAAATTGCACTCAAATCACCTGAAGGAAAAGTGATTAAATTATCTTCACTTCGCGGAAAATATGTATTAATAGATTTCTGGGCTTCTTGGTGTGGACCTTGTCGCAAGGAAAATCCAAATGTTGTTCGTCTATACAATCAATACAAAGACAAAGGTTTTACGGTTTATTCAGTTTCACTAGACAAAGATGCAGCATCTTGGAAAGGAGCTATTGCTTCTGATGGACTAGTTTGGCCAAATCATGTGAGTGATTTGTTACATTGGAATTCGCCAATGCCTGCTTTGTATGGTTTTCAAGGCATTCCATATACTGTATTAGTCGATAAAGAAGGAAAAATAATTGCCACTGGTCTGCGCGGTGAAACTTTGGAACAAAAATTGAGTGAGCTGCTCGATAAATAAAAAAATAACTATGAAATTAACATTTACGATTTTGTTCGTTGTCACAACTTTAGTGACTATTGCACAGCAAACAATCAATGTTTCAGTTCTTGGAAACATATTTAATACAAAAGTTGATTCAGTATCACTATCTCAGTATTACGGTAATAATCAATACAAGGATTATTTCAAAGTACCACTAAAAAAGAATGGAGATTTTGCCATTAAGGGAACACTACCTTATGCAGATTATTATGTATTAAGAGTTGGTGGAGCGCACATAAATGTGATATTGAGAAACAATTCAGAGATTAAAGTTTATGGTGATGGTTCAGATATTTTTAATTTCAGCAATATCGTTGGATCGGAAGAAAGTACGAACATGAATGAATTCGTGAAAGTTTTAACGGTTTGGAATAATAAGCGTGATTCAGCCGTTAACCAAATGAATATGAATCCTGCGCAAAAAGAGGAAATAAGTAATGCACTTACGCAGGAATACTATGCGTTTCAATCTAACTTACAGAATTTCATTTCGAAAAATCAAAATTCTCCAGCCTTGATTCCTGTTTTATCAGTGGTTGATACTGAAAATGATTTCGCTACCTACGAATCGATTGTGAACCAACTGAATGCATCTTTTAAAGAATCACCTTCAGTTCAAGAAACATATAAAAATTACCTCAATTTAAAAGCTAAGAAAGAATCTATGAATTTTTTAGCTCCAGGTAAGCCAGCACCAGACTTTGAAGAGTTAATGGTAGATGGAAAAACCAAAATGAAATTATCAGATTTGAAAGGACAAGTTGTATTACTTGATTTTTGGGCATCTTGGTGCGGACCTTGCCGTAAAGAAAATCCCAATGTGGTGAACTTGTATGGGAAATACAAAGACGCTGGATTTACTGTGATGAGTGTTTCTTTGGATCGAGATAAAGCAGCTTGGATTGCCGCAATAGAGAAGGATAAATTGTCATGGCCAAATCACGTGAGCGATTTAGGTCATTGGTCAAGTAAAGTGCCTCAAATGTACCAAGTAAAAGGTATTCCATTTACAGTTTTAATAGACCAACAAGGTAATATCGTTAAAACGAACTTGAGAGGTGAAGCACTGGAACAAGAATTAAAACAAATTTTTGGTTTCTAATAATGCCTTCAACAGAAAGAAAACACGTTTATTTTGCTTCTGATTTCCACTTGGGAGTTCCCTCGTATGAAAAAAGTTTAGTTAGGGAAAAAAACATTGTTGCATGGCTTGATTCTATAAAAGACTCAGCGCTTGAAATCTTTCTTGTCGGTGATATCTTTGATTTTTGGTTTGAATACAAACAAGTAATTCCAAAAGGATTTGTGCGCTTGCAAGGAAAAATAGCAGAACTAACTGATTCAGGGATTCCAGTTCATGTTTTTACCGGTAATCACGATATGTGGATTTTCGATTACTTACCAAAAGAACTTGGATTTGAATTACACCGTAAACCGGTTGAAAGAGTATTTGGTAATCAAAATTTTTTAATAGGTCATGGTGATGGGTTAGGTCCAGGGGATAAAGGGTATAAATTCTTGAAACGCGTTTTTGAAAATAAATTATCGCAATGGATTTTTGCGCGTTTGCATCCTAATTTTGGTATTTGGTTGGCCAATTATTCTTCTCGATCGAGTCGATTATCAACGGGCAATGACGACGCAAAATATTTAGGAAAAGAAAATGAATGGCTTTTTGTCTACTGCAATGAAATGCTAGAAAAAGAACACTTCGATCATTTTATTTTTGGACATAGGCACTTACCTTTACATTTAAAGTTAACTGACAATTCAGATTATATCAATTTGGGAGACTGGTTGCAGTATATGACTTTCGCGGAGTTTGATGGTGAACACCTTAGCTTGAAAAAATGGGAAAATGGTAAGGTTGTGGATTTTATTTCTGAGTTTGATTAATGTAATTTTTTATTTTTCAAATTCTCAATATGAGAAGATTCCAATAAATCCAAAACTGTTTTAACTGGACTAAATGTTTCAGAAGGAATCTCCACAAAGATTGTATTCCAATTTTCCATTCCACCATTCCATAATCCTGGTTGTTCAACATATAAAATAGGCGTCCCATCTTGCTGTTTATGCACTACAAAATATGCGTTATCATTACGATATTCCATTAAATTCATTTTTTCATTATTCATGGAATATGAAGTCATTGCAATCATCACAGGATTAAAATGGGTACTATTGATCAATAATTTAAGTTGGTCTTCCTTGTCAGAAATTTGAGCCTTTTCAACAATTTGTTTTGAAAGTTTTCCGTCTCGTTCTATCCAAAATGGCCCACCACCTGGTTGACCACTATTTTTTACCATTCCACATACTCGTGAAGGTTTGTTCAAGGCTTCACGAATGTCTTTGGGCTCAGTTAAATTGACTATTTGTTTGTTATCAAATAATTGGTAATTGTGATTGAGTTTTTGAAGTGCGTCATTTGATGGATTTTCAACTACTTCTTGAGCTTCCTTTTTGAATTCAATTAGAAGTCCACCCAAAAACTTCCATGTTTCGGTTGATAAATCACTTTCATTATAATGCTGAACATTATCAATGTTTTTGATGAAAATAATTTCTTCGGTTAATTCATTCAAAATGGGCAATAAAGCTCCATGTCCAGACGGACGAGTAATTGGTTCATCATTTTGGTCCATGCATAACTTGCCATTTTCATGAAAAGTCAATGAGTTGCTTTCAATACTTTGAGCTGAAAATTTCACATTATAAGAGAAACCAGTCATTTTCTCGGTACTTGCAATTATGTCTTTTATTTGGCTTTCGAATTGTGATTGAATGGTAAAATGGAAGTTTGGTTGTATTGTGTGTATGTGTTTTCCTTGTAACAAATGTTCTTGAAATGGAGTGAGGACGAATGAACCTGATTTATGAAATGGTACCAATCCTTTTGGTAAATTACCATATCCTAATCCTTCATCATTCAATAAAAAATCAACGAGTTCCTCAAAATCGATTGTTTGCTTCGTAATTTTGGTCTGAATTGATGCTGGAAAAAGTTGGGCAAAAGCGAATTCATTAATTGAATTAAAAAATCGTTCAACTTGAGCGCTGCTATCTTCGTTGGATCCATCTTTGAATTCATACAAAAATTGAAACATTCTTGATCCTGAACCAGATGCTGGTATAAAAAAACAACTATCTAATCGTTTTGTATCAAAAGAATGAATTAACCTCATTTTTTCTAGTTCACTCATTCTCAAGATCCCTTCATTAATCTTACATGGCGCAATCAAGTGAAGAAGAGGTTTATCAGCAAACACCATTTGGCGTTCTTGATCAATTTTTTCATTTGAAAGCTTACTTGTCATATGTGAGAATAAGTTTTGTTTCTTTGTAATTGTGAAAATAGTTCCCGAATATATAAAATATCAATGGAATGCAAGAGGCAGACATGGTACTCATTCTCCTTTTTTGTACGATTTTGTTGATGTTTGTTTGAGAATCCCAATTGAAAGGGATATTCTTCCGATTACAAATAGTTTATATAAGCGTTTGAAGTCAGATCAACGTTCCATAAGTATTCTAGATGCTGGTGCTGGATCAAGAAAACTAGGGATGAAGAGAAGCATACAATCCATCTTTGCTGTGAGTTCTTCAAAAGGTAAATATGCTCAGTTACTGTATCGGCTTACCAAGCATTATAAACCGACGCGGATTTTAGAGTTTGGAACTTCACTTGGTGTTGGCACAGTACATTTGTCACTTGGAGCACCGCATGCGCATATTGTTTCCGTCGAAGCTTGTCCTGAAACGCAGAAAATTGCCAAAGAACAATTCGTTTCCTTGAAATTAGATCGAGTTGAAACAGTTTTAAATACATTCATTCGTTTCCTTGATAATTATACTGGAGAGCCCTTTGATTTAGTATTTGTGGATGGGCACCATGATGGAGAGGCACTTCTCAACTATATGGATCAATTAAAAGCTATTACCCACAACGATACAATTTTTGTGTTGGATGATATTCGATGGAGTAACTCAATGAATGAAGCTTTTAATAAAATTGTTTCTTCAGCAGAATACCATGTCACAATTGATTTATTCCGAGTTGGAATTGTTTTACCGCGTCAGCAGCAAGAAAAGGAACACTTTGTTGTTAGATATTAATCTAGGGCTTCATTTGGTGTAAGTTCAATTTCATTCTTCGGAACGAAGAACAATAGAATTAGACCGATAATAAAAAAGGCTGCGACAGAAACAACCGAATAACGAATTGAACCTGTCCAAAACTCCATCAAACCAAAGAATAAGGTACCCAATACAATTCCAATCTTTTCTGTAGCATCGTAGAACGAAAAGTAACTGGCGTGATCAGTAGTCTCAGGCAAGAACTTTGAATAAGTAGATCTGGCAATTGCTTGAACTCCACCCATGACCAAACCAACACAACTCGCGAGAATGTAAAATTGAAAGGGTGTTTCAATAACAAAGGCTCCAAAACAGATAACAATCCAGATGGAAATGGAGATTAATAAAGAACGGATATTACCAATTTTTTCAGAAATTCGCGACATAAGAAAGGCTCCAAAAGCACCTAAGATTTGGATCAATAAAATAGCTATTATCAGACCAGAAGAACCACTTTCTGCGGGCCATTTAATTTCCTTGTTGGCAAATATCGTTGCCATTAACATAACTGTTTGTACCCCAGTATTAAAGAAAAAGAAAGCAAAAAGGTAACTCTTTAGTCTTTTGGTTTTTTGAAACTCTTTAAAGACAATTTTCAGTTCTCTGAAACCACGCCAGATATATCCTTTTTCTGGTTTTTTATTGTAGACATTATTTGGTAAAGCTCTGTATGTGAATTGGCTAAAACCAATCCACCACACACCTACCAAAAGGAAGGCGTATCGCATGTATTCAAGCTTTTGGCCGCCATCTGAGGTTGACATAATCATCGATAAACAAATGATAAGTAGTATCATTGAACCAATATATCCCATTGTAAAACCTCTTGCTGAAATACGATCATGGTCTTTCACTTCAGCTATTTCAGGTAAAAAGGCATTGTAGAAAACAAGACTATTCCAATATCCGATACTTCCAAAAAAGACAGACAACATTCCTAATTCGAGGCGATCAGTATCAAAAAAGAATAAAGTCATACAAGAAGTCGCACCCAAATAACAGAAAAACTTTAGAAATTTCTTTTTACTTCCTGTGTAATCGGCAACTCCTGAGAGTAGTGGAGATAAAAAAGAAACGACTAAAAAAGAAGCGGATAAAATAAATGAAAATAAGACCGAAGATGAAAATTCAAAACCAAAGAAATCTACAAGAATTTTTTGATCTTTCGGTAAGTCAGCCAATGCAACTCCGTGTGTTTCAGCGAATGCTTTTTTTGTTTGAATATCGTAAAATATCGGAAAAATAGCAGAAGAGATAACTAGATTATATACCGAATTTGCCCAGTCGTAAAAGACCCAGCCACGTATTATTTTCTTATCACCCTTCTTCAGCATTTCTTAACGAATTAAAGAATTTTATTCCAAACCATTAGCAAATGGCTGTAAATAACTAAATAAATTGGTTAATTTTCCAGTTTTAGAAGTTTCAGTTGCACGTTCAATTATACCATCCGGATCATCTTTCAACAAAGCTGGAATTACGTGTCTTAATAATTCGTTTCCGAAATCTTCAGAAGCATCTAAAGGCAATTCACACGGTAAATTATCTACGGCCATAACAGCAATCGCTCCTTTGGTTTTGAAATCAACTTCTTCACCTGTTTGTGGATCATAACCATAAATTGGGTCTGCAATTATACTTGGACGCAATGTGCTTGCAATTGGCCCTGCAATGTCACAACTGATATCTGCAACAACACTAAGTCGTGAATTCGGCAGTTTTAAGTCTTCAGCAGTAACGATGTAAGGTGATTTGTTACTCCAAAAATGACACGGAATATAAATATCTGTCTCAGGTAAAAATCTACCGAAGTTGGAATTGTAAAGTTCTGGTTGAGTATAAAACTCCGACTTATTAAAAGGTTTACTATCCTTGCGTTTATAATAATCTTCAGCTTCTAAATGTGTGTAAACTGGACTACTAAATTTCTTTTGAAGAAACTCTTCTGGAGTTACTTCTTTTATGGGTAATAAATCGATTATTTCAACAGCACCGTGACCAACACGACCATATCCCGTAAGTACAATTTTCGTAGTTTCGGGTAAGATAACTTTCGCTAATTCAGCTTCCATTTCTTTACGGTCTGCGCACTTATGAGCTGGTTTTAATTCATACAATTCATGCTTTAATCCAAAAGTTAAAAAAGCATTATAGCAACCAACAATCCCCGCATAACGACCAAATCCAATTAAGCGTTTGTTGCACTTGTCTTTGATAACTTCATAATCAATTAGCTCAATTTTCTTCTCTAAAATGGCATTTAATAGATCGCGATTGTACGGTTGTTTCTTAATCGTATGTGAAAAAAACATGAATTTCTTTCCAGGAATTAGGTCGTGAATTTTCACTTCCTTCACACCAAGAATGATATCACATTCTGATAAATCTTCGCTCAATCTCAATCCTTCAGAAGCAAATTCAGCGTCTTTAAACGCACGTATGGGACTTGGTTGAACCACCACTTCAACATTCGGATATAAAACCTGAATTGATTTACACTGTTTTGGTGTTAAAGGCACTCGGTGATCAGGTGGAACTTTACCTTCACGAATAATTCCAATTTTAATTTTTTCCATTTCTACTAATATGTCACAGGATTTTTCAATAAATATGCGTCAATGAATTCACGAACACAACCTTCACCACCTTTTTTAGACAGAATAACATCAACCTTACTTTTCACAGCGTTAACAGCATCAGAAGGGCAAGCTGATAATCCAACTTTTTGAATAATTTCTAAATCATTAATATCATCACCTATTATTGCAACATTGGCTAATTCAATTCCCAATTCTTGGCAATAAGTAGTTAAAATGTCTATTTTAGGTTCTCTTCCTACGTAACATCTTTCTATTCCAAGCATTGCTGCTCGGGTTTTGACCATTTCTGCTTTAAAACCAGAAGAAATAATGGCAGCTTGAATAGTATATTTACCCAAAAACTGAATAGCCATTCCATCTTTGGTATTGTATTTTTTTATTTGATCTCCACTCTCCGTGATGTACATTCCGCCATCGGTCATAACGCCGTCCACATCAAGAATCAATAACTTAATCTTGTCCGCTTTTTTCGACCAAAGTTCTTTGCGAAACATGGGTTTAAACATCAAACCTAATAAATCAACGTTGTACTCTTCGCAAACAGCTTGCAAATCATAAATCGTTAATTCATGCACATTGTCAACATCTAAATCAGTTAAAAATGAATCGAATTCAATTCCAAATTTTACGCAAAGACCTTTGATATTTTGTTCTAGATACATCATCAGATAATCGTATAACCAACACTATTTGCGACAGGTTGAAGTTCGCTTAATAATTTTTCAAATTGTGCGTGATCCAATTGTTGAGAAGCATCTGACTTCGCTACTTTCGGATCTGGATGAACTTCGATCAATAGACCATCAATTCCCATTGCAACACATGCCTTTGCTAAAGAAGGAACACCATAGGCGTATCCCATTGCATGCGATGGATCTAATATAATTGGAAGATTTGTATATTCTTGCAACCAAGCTACACCACATAAATCGAGAGTAAAACGCGTTCCAGTTTCAAAGGTTCTTAATCCTCTTTCGCATAAAATTACATTCTCATTTCCACCCGCTAATACAAATTCTGCTGCCTGAACAAATTCTTGTAAAGTCGAACCAAATCCTCTTTTGATTAATACGGGCTTATTAGTTTTAGAACAAGCACGCAAAATTCCTTGATCATACATAGCTTTTGCACCGACTTGAATAACATCTGTATATTCAATAATTTCATCAATATGCGTTGCGTCTCGCGCTTCTGTAATGACAGATAAACCAAATTCTTCGCGCATTTTTGCTAGAAGTTTTAAACCATCTATACCTAATCCTTGAAATGAATAGGGACTAGTTCTTGGTTTGTAACATCCACCTCTAAGCGTTGAAAGTCCATTTTTTAAAAGCAATTCTGACGATTGACGAATTTGTTCTTCTGATTCAACAGAGCAAGGTCCAGCAATCATTAGGGTATTCATGGTGTCACCACCAATCGTGTTTTTTCCAATTTTAACCGTGCGCTTTTTTGACATGTACGATTTAGCCGCTAATTGCATATCGTTCGGGAAAACCCAAAATTGATCTGTCGCACTTTCTAAAGATGAAGGAACTTCTTTAACACCGGAACCAGTAATTAACACATTTGTACCTTCGTAAACAATGTGAAATGCTTTTGAATTTGCCGCTAATTGCGCTGCTTCCTCTTGTGAAACAGAATTTTTAAGGTGTATTATCATATTTCTCCTTTGATCAGGTTGACAAAGTTAACAATTCCGATGGCTTCTGTTTCGTTTTTAACAACTGGAAGATACATCACTGAAAAAGAGCATTTTTTTATCGTTTTTAGTAATTCAACAACCGTTGTTGTGTTGGAAATGCTTAAAGGCGATTGATTAATTATATCGAATCCACCAATGACATTCAAATTAGCTAAATGTCGAAGCATGGCCTTGCGAATATCGGCACTTGAACAAATTCCTTTTAGGTTTTTATGTTGATCAAGAACTAGACAAAATCCTAGATTTCCTTTTTCAATCGTTTCGAGTATCGATTTTAAGCTCATCTCCTCTGTATAAACAAGTGGACACTCATCCAAGGGAATCATAAAATCTTCAACAGAATAATGAGATTCAATTTCTCTCGTTGTTAAATTCATCAAGGCATGACCAATACTTGGAGCGTTGAATAAGTATGAACCTGAGACAGAAGAGCTAACTCCCATGTTTCTTAAGATGAAAGAAACTTCACCATTAACACCACCATCGACATGAATTGATTTAGAAGGATATTTCTTTCTGAATTGACGAATTTTTGAAAAATTGATTTTATCAAATACCCCACCACTTTGACCGGGAATAGTGGCCATAATTAGGATGAAATCAAAATCTGCATAGTGATCAAAAACATCGACTGAAGTGGGTGTAATAACTGCTAAACCTTTTTTACCACTGATATCTGAAGGAATCTGAAGAGGTTCTGTTAACTGTTCATACTGAAAAGTAAGGTACTCAACCGGATTTGCCCGAAGTAAATCAAAGTATTTCTCTGGATGTTCAGTGATAATGTGCAGATCAAGCGGTAAATCGCACCATTGTCTGATTTGCGCAATATCTCCGAAAACAGCTAAATCGTCGTTGCAATCGATATGAAGTAAATCAACTTGGTGATTCACTAAATCCTCAATAACCTCTTTTAATGGTCGTTTCTTGTCACTATAAATGGAAGCTGATATTTTCATTAAGTTAACTTATGTGCTATTGATTAATGTTTAAAATTGGATTGAATGAAGCGTCGCAAATTACAATTTGACAAGACTTCGTGTTTTTAAATAAGGTAGTATCAATTTCTTTCTGAAGGTCAAAAAGCAATTTTAATTCAGCGTAAGGCATTTTATTTACAGCCGATGGGTTGTTCGCTACTAATTGAATAAAATGGTATTCATCATCCTTTGTTAAGCGAATAGATTGTTTATTCGTCCCAACCAATTCCTTATTGGCCCAAAATTTACCAAGACTGTTTGCGAGTGCTTCGTCTTCTTTGAATTCGAAATAAACGTCAAATCCTTCTCCTTCCAATTTATTTCCAAAACCTTTGGAACAACTCGTTATGATAAGCATAAGAAGTGTGATAATGACAAATCTATTCATGAGGTAAAGATAAACATTTCAGTTTGAAAGAAAGCTATCTTGGTTTGAATGATTAAGAAGATTGATAAGTTGTTTTAAAATTACTTTAAGGGATTAGATGTTGTCATCATAATTGTATATTTGAGGATATGGAAATTGAAACAAAAAACGCAATCTACATTGGAGCTGAAGGAAGGGAAGCGCTATATGATTTAAGTATTCCGCAAACATTTAACGGCAATATGATTTTGTTTATTCATGGTTACATGGGCTTTAAAGATTGGGGATGTTGGGATAAAGTTGCCAATTATTTTCTTTCAAAAGGTTATGGCTATGCGAAGTTCAATATTTCCCATAATGGCACTACCATTAATGATCACTTGAATTTTATTGATGAGGAAGCATTTGCTCAAAACTCTTATTTTAAAGAGTTAATGGATATTCGAGCAATGATTGATTTAACAATTGAGAAGATTCCTAGACTGGATCAATTGATTCTAATTGGTCACTCAAGAGGAGGAGGAATGGCACTTATTGCAGGTTTAGATCCACGTGTTTCGAAAATTGTTTCTTGGGCTGGTATTTCTTCTATTGAAAGACGCTTTCCTGTAGGAGATGATTTATTGAAATGGAAAAAAGAGGGTGTAAAATATGTACACAATTCCCGCACAAATCAAGAATTACCCTTGTCTTTTTTGCAATATGAAGAATTCATAGCGCACAAAGACGAATTATCCATTGAAAAAAGTTGCCAAGAATTAAAAAAACCTGTAGCATTATTTCATGGAACAATGGATGTGTCAGTTCCTATTTCTGAAGGCAATGAATTGTCCTCATTATTGAATGTTCCATTGAATATAATTGAGGGAGCAGATCACACATTCAAGTCCTCACATCCTTGGAATAATTCAATGTTACCAGCAACTTTATTAGAATTGTGTCAAAAAACAGATGCATTCATTCAATTAACTGCTTCAAAATGAATTCAGACGAGGAAAATCAGCGCAATAGTCTTTTTTCACAATTGATTCAATTGGCGCAATCAGATGGTGAAGTAAATTTTAGTGAATTTCAATTTTTGATAGCCCTTGTTCAGCAAATGGGAATGAACAAGGATGAGTTAAAGAATTTATTTGAAGAGCATATTGATTTTCATCCTCCACGAATTGAATATGAGCGAATTGTGCAGTTTCAGCGTTTAATTTTAATGATGAATGTGGATTTCGAAATAGATGATAAAGAAATAGAATATATCCGCAATCTTGGATTTAGAATGGGCTTACATCAGCATGCAATTGAGGAAATATTGAGTATCATGAATAATTACCCCAATAAAGTGGTGCCGCCTGAAAAATTAATTCAGATTTTCACAACCTATCACAATTAAGGCAAAAAGCGCATTTTTTGTTCTTTCAAGGGCAGATAACAATATTCCTTTGCCAATCGATGACGATTTTTTGCAATTAAGCGATAAACTGCGTCTCTCATAAATTTTGGAATCCAGCCAAACAGTTGAATAAATCTATACGGCCTTTTGAGAAATTTACTCACTTCTAATGCGGCTCTTGAACGCTCATACAATTGACCATTCGTATAAAAATAAAAAGTATTTAGATCCGGAGAAGCTATTTTCAGTGAATTAAACAGTGTTTTGGCAGTTTCAGATTCGATTGCAGCAAAATGTATCTCATTTGATGTTTCATTTTTCAAAATAAACTGAACCGATCGGTTGCAAAATCCGCACGAGCCATCGTATAAAACAATATGAGTTGGAAGGTTTTCCATCTTTCAAAGTTACATTAATTCAGACAAAAAAATGATCAAATCGAATTGGTAAAAGGAACTTTTTCACTAACTTAAATAAGAAAAAGAGTAAAATGCGAATAAATGGTGGAATAAAATATTGGGCAGAAGATGATCGTCCAAGAGAAAAAATGATCTTAAAAGGCAGAAGTGCCTTGTCTGATGCTGAATTGTTAGCGATTTTACTTGGAACAGGAACAAGGGATTTCACTGCTGTTGAATTGGCTCAAGTATTATTACAATCTGTGAACAATGATTTGGCAAATTTTTCAAAATGCAGTATCAATGATTTAAAAAAGTTCAAGGGGATAGGGGAGGCTAAAGCAGTTGGAATTATTGCTGCACTTGAATTAGGCAGGCGAAGGAAAGAAACAGAAGCAAAATCGAGGATTAAAATCACTTCCTCAGCACAAGTGTATGAGCACATGCGAAGCTATTTGTTGGACTTGCAACACGAAGAGTTTTTTGCAATTTATGTCAATCGTGCGAATGAGATAATGATTACAAAGCAAATCTCCATTGGTGGTTTATCGGGCACAATAGCTGATGGGAAAGTAATCTTTAAACAAGCCTTGGAGGTTGGAGCGCATGGATTGATCTTGGTGCATAATCACCCTAGTGGTCAGAAAAAACCCAGTGATTCAGATCGACAATTAACAAAGAAAATGGTCGAATTTGGCAAATACATTGACTTGTGTGTGTTGGACCATTTAATTTATACCGACAATGGATATTATAGTTTTGCAGATGAAGGGATTTTATCTAGTTGAGGTTGAATTGGAGTAGTAGAGTCAAATTAGCAAACTAGCTCAATACTTTTTTCTATCTTAGCATCCTCGGGTTCTAAAGGAACAAATGCTAGAAATGAAAAAAATACTTACAATAGTTGGTGCGCGACCGCAAATAATTAAATCATCCGCAATAAATCGTTCGATTCAAGAACATTTTGCTGATCTATTGACTGAAGTGATTGTTCATACCGGGCAACATTATGATGAAAATATGTCTAAGGTATTTTTTGAAGAAATGGGAATTCCAGAACCGAACTATAATTTGAATGTTGGAAGTGGTTCACATGGAGCGATGACGGCAAGAATGCTAGAAGGCTTAGAAGAAATATACACTGTTGAAAAACCAGACGCCGTATTGGTGTATGGCGATACAAATTCAACCATTGCAGGGGCACTAGCTGCCATTAAAATTCATATTCCCGTTATTCATGTTGAAGCTGGACTGAGAAGTTTTAATAAAGCAATGCCAGAAGAAGTGAACAGAATTGCCTGTGATCACATGTCGACTTTATTATTTACTCCTACTAAAACGGGAATAAAGAATTTAGAAAATGAAGGTTTTGTCATGAAACACAATGAAAAGGCTTCTTCGGATCATCCAAATGTTTATTTATGTGGGGATGTAATGTATGATAATAGTTTACATTTTTCTTCCATTTCAGATAAAACCTCTTCTATTTTAGAATCGTATGAATTAAGTTCAGAAAATTATATTTTATGCACTATTCACCGCGATTCAAATACAGATGTAGCGGAAAATATGGAATCGATCTTTAAAGCCTTGTTCGAATTAAAAATACAAACGGGATTAAAGATTGTACTACCAATTCATCCGCGAACGAAGCATAAATTAAAAGATCAGTTGAGTATGGAATTATACGATAAAATTGATGCGGACACTGATTTTAAAATCGTTCCACCAGCTGGTTTTTTAGATATTATTGCACTTGAAAAAAATGCCCGATTAATCGTAACAGATAGCGGTGGTTTACAAAAAGAAGCATTTTTCTTTCAAAAGCCTTGTGTTATTTTGCGACCTCAAACCGAATGGGTTGAAATTGTGGAAAATGGAAATGCGATTCTAGCTGATGCTTCTTACCAGCGAATTCTTATGGCTAGTTTAAGCTTATTGCAAAAGTCAGATTTCACCTATCCTGCTTTTTATGGAGACGGTAAAGCGGCGTATTTTATTTGTGAAAAAATCATTCAAGATTTGTAAGCGATGATTTTAATTTTTGTTGATCAAATTTCTGAGCGTTTGAATTATACGCTTGATTTCGTTTTTCACGAGAGAGGTTTGGAATATAAATTAACCAATGATTATTTATATTTCGATCGTTTTGAACAGCCAAAATTCAATTATTCTGAACGTCATTTTGATGAGGTCATGCAATTAATTCCTTCCACTATTTTGTTTGATGAGGAGTTAATCATTTATGACATTCACTCCGCTTTATTTGAAAAAGAAGATTGTTTGTCTTTTAATCGAACAATAGACCCCTTGGCCAGTATTTTTTATATCCTTTCTAGAATGGAGGAATATACCTCAACGTTAGAAGATGAGCATGGTCGATTTGAGGCGAAAAATAGTTTGCTGTTTCGTTATAAATGGTTAGAAAAAGCTGTCTGTGATCGTTGGGCAGAAGCTTTTTTGAAGTACTTAAGTTCTAATAAACTGTTATCCTACAAAAAAACGAATTCAGCAATTGCCATTTGTCCATCATTCGATATCGACAACGCGTTTGCTTATCAGTGGAAAGAAGGAATCCGCAGTTGGTTATCGACCGGAAGGGATTTATTGACTGGTAATAGTTTACGCATCAGTGAACGTCAGCAAGTTGTGAATGGTGAGCGGATTGATCCATACGACACCTACGATTATATGCTTTCTATTGCCGAAAGAGGTTTTCATGTGAACATGTTCTGGTTGTTAGGCGATTATGCAAAATATGACAAAAATCTTTCTTTTAGAGATGTCCGCCACCAACGATTAATTCGCAAAATGGCTTGGAAAACGACCGTTGGAATTCATCCAAGTTATAAATCCAATAGTTATGAGTATTATTTGCTCAGCGAAAAAGAACGCCTCGAAGTCATATTGAATCGAGAGGTCATTCATTCGAGACAGCATTTCTTGAAATTTTCCGTTTCTGCTTCATATCGAATATTGGAAATAATGGGTATTAAACACGAATATTCGATGGGCTATGCTGACCATATAGGCTTTCGTTCAGGTACAGCACGAAGACATAAATGGTTTGATCTAAACAGAAATCGTATTTCTGACATGATGATTCACCCTTTTGTTTACATGGATGGTACTTTAAATGAATATATGGAATTGTCTATTGATGAAGCAAAGATTCGAATTGATGCTTTGTACATGGAAGTTAAAAAATACGGGGGAGAATTCTTATTCATTTGGCACAATGAAACCATCGGTAATTATGGCAAATGGAATGGCTGGAGATCAGTTTTAGAGCATACATTAGCATTAAATTCAAAAGATGAATAAATCGATTACTGCAACTGGAATCATTTTAATTCTAACGGCAATTATTTTAGGAGCGTTTGGTGCACATGCATTAAAAGAAATCTTATCTGCAGAACGATTACTATCTTTTGAGACAGGGGTGAAATACCAAATGTATCATGGATTGTCATTTTTAACACTTGGACTTTTAGCAGATCGTTTTTTATTTGCACTTAAAACATTTTATGCAGTTGCCTTATCGGGGATCATCCTTTTTTCTGGCTCAATCTATTTATTAGCGATGCAGGAAGTTTTGGATGTGAAATTGACTTTTTTAGGTCCAATTACACCAATTGGTGGGCTTCTTTTAATTACAGCATGGAGCATGTTGCTGTTTAAGGTTATGAAAAAAGATTGAAATCAATGACAGGCAACTAGGTTTTCAATTTCATCAAATAATCCATTAATTCGTTTTTCGCTTAAACCAATTGAAAAAAGAAGTTGTTTGTTTTTTAGTAAAGCATCACAAAAAACAATCTCCTTGGATAGAATTTTTTCCTTTTCGATCTTTGTTATTCCTGTTAAACAGGTGATAGGATATACTTTGTGTTCATCAATAATATCTTTGATTCCATTGCCCATTGGGTAATCCCAGGCGAGTAATTTCAAACCTGCACAATTTCCATATTGTAAAGCGTCATCTGAAAAACGGGTATTGGTAACAATCCACCCACTGATTTCTTTGCTTTTAAGTTTATCATTTCCATTCCATGTAACTAGTACATCACGAAAGCGAGAATGAATATAAAGTGGAACTTTTACATCTGTTAATTTACCTGCCAAACTATGGTATTTGCACTCAATCATAAATTGTTCTGTTTCTGTGCTTGCAATCACACCTACTTCGTGCGAAATACAAAAGCCTTGAACGATGATACTAGTTTGCGTTTTATATCCTTTTTTGCGAAACAATTCGGCTACAAATCGCTCAAAAGGGAAGCCTGAAGGACCAATTTCCATCAACGCTTTTTTTAATTTGTAGCGTGCAGCTGCAGTTTTAGACCTTTTTTTGAGAAGGCTAAAAGCCAATTGATAGATTGTTTTTGTGGTGATTCCTTCGTAAAGTTTTGGAGTTATTTCTGTGATAACTTGTTCTATAATCAATTTATCAGCGCCAGATCGACGCATTGACTCGCGCAGTTTGTCCATTGAGAAAATAACACGATCTCCGTTTGCTTTGATAACAGTTAGTTCTTGAGTTAGCATAAATTATTGTAGGGTGAAAATAATCGGTAGTGAATAGTTCGTCCTTGCAGGTTCACCGTTACAATGAGCTGGATTCCATTTAGGCATTAATCTGACAACTCTTTTTGCCTCATAATCAATTGCTTGAGACACACCTTTTACGACGCGTACATGACTGATGACACCATTTTTTTCTTTGGTTTCAATGAATCGAAGTTCAACTTTTAAATCATACGTTTTACTAGCATGGATTTCAGATGTGATATTAACGAGTAAAAGGATCAGGAGGATAATGCGCATAACGAGACGTTTATTCTTTTCGAATTTAGTCAATATTCTGATGAAATTGTCAATAGAAGTGATGTCGCTTTTTTATAATTCTATTTGCGTGAAAGGCAATGCTTTTTGAATGCGAATTTTTTCTTCTTCACTCAAATTATTTCCTTTCAAATTTAAGTGCTTTATGCGTTGATATTTGTACAAATCAGTAGGTAGTTTTGTTAATTGATTATTGGATAAATCCAATCGTTGAATTTTACGTAAATTACCAATTTGGGGAGGGAAAACAGTAAATAAATTATCAGATAAATTCAGATCTGTAATCAATTTTAATTTAGTAAAAGTCTTTGGTAATTGGCTTATTGCGTTGTGTGATAAATCCAGCTTGCAAAGTTTAACTTGTGTAGTTAATATTACTTCCGAAATGTTATTGTTCGATAAATTGAGTGTGTTCAAATGTTTTGAATACTTCAATGCAAGAGGAATACTATCAAATAAATTATGAGAAAGATCTAAATTTTCGATGTAGCGAACATATCCAAACTCCCAAGGCAAATCGTTGAGTGCGTTATGTGAAAGATTAAGCGTTTTTAAATATTCTAAGCGGCTAATTTTAGGATTTATCTCGCTTAGTTCATTGTTACTTAAATCTAAATAATTTAGTTTTTGAATACGGTACACACCAGAGGGAACCTTATTTAAATTTAGCTTACTAGCGTCGACTTTTCTTGTTTTCTGTTTGTTTTTTAAGGCATAATCAAGTGGGTGAATTACCTGAGAAGCATCAAGGAAAGCATAACCCTCACACGCATTTTTGGTAAGTTTAAAGCGTTTTTCCTTATTTGACTTTATTTCACCTTTCTCACCTAACTCAATATTTATTTCTTCAAAATCATTTTCAATCGTATAAATTCCACCACCCGTTATTTTAGCTAGATAAGCATAATGTGGATTCACACCTTTAGCTTTGTTGTAACCGCACAAAACAATTCTGACAGGCTTTCCAATTCGATCAGCCAGTTCTATATCCCGAACACATGCATTGTTGTCCGCAATCAGCACAATTTCAGAATAGTTTTCATATTCTTCCATCGCTGCTAAAATTCCTTCTATATTGTTTTCAGGCCCATCTCCTCCGCTTCCATTCAGCATGACTAATTGAAACAAATCGATTAATTGCGGAATATTATCAGCCTCTTCAAAATAAATACCACCCGTTTCACCGATGTGTTTCTCATGTTGGTTTTTAGCATCACCATCATTGAAAAGTGTTAAGGAAATTACGCCAGATTTCTCAAAATTTTTCATGTGCCAGTCTAACAACTGCAAGCCATAATTGTACATACTTCCTGTCCAATCATTAATGACAATCATATTCTTCCATTCAGGATGTCGCTTAAATACTTTGTAAACTACCGAATCTGAAACAGGATAACGAGCTATAAAATCCGTTATTTCTTGCTGAAATTGCGTCTTTTGTTCAGGTGTTGCGTTCGAAAGATCATAATCGGGTTCATTTTTTATTTCGTCCGCTAGAAAATATTTTAAGGTCTCAATTTGTTTGTCTAAAGATTGATTTTCGAGTAATTGGTTGATCGAATCAGGCAACTCAGTCATTCCACGAATATGTTCAACTGATGCCTGAATTTCCTCAAAAGTTAACTGCTCATCCGCATTTTGCGTTTTTTGTGAGTTGATTTTATCTTGTTTTGATACGGCTAGATTTACAGTTAATGGTGGAATTGTTTCAATCGGTCTATACCAAATCACGACGCCGTGAAATAGTGTATTTACTTGAGCATCGTTGATACAATTGGTTTGAAGTACTTTGTTCCATTCAATTTCAGAACGATTCAATGAACCATCCATTGCGAATAATGTTTTTAGGCGATTGAAAAGTAAAGGGTAGATTTCGTAATAAGTTCCTTTGCGTAATGGGTATTTGGAGTAAACAATATCAATTCGATAAGCTTCCACAGAGTCTTGAATATCGATCCATTCTTTCTCGTTCACAAAAGTTGCCGTCCGAAATCCATTTTGGAGATAGATACAATTCTCCGTTTTCTTTTCGTATTCATTCACTTCAATTGTTGAAAGTAAATTGGCGATTTCTGCACCAAAAGTTTTTGGGTCTTCTAACTTTTGTTCATCAAATTTAGATTGACTGAAACCAATAAATACAAATTGGGTCAAAACCAAATAGACAAAAAGGATGAAACAGAATATATTTTTCATGTGCTGTTCGAATACAACGGGTGATCTAATAAAATAGTTCAAGCGTTTTAGTGTATTAATACAAAGTAATTCAAAAGAAACACTTTGATACGATTATGATGCCAAAAATAAAAAATGCTAAGTCATTTTAAAAAACTGATTTAACCGAAAATTTACGATTAATTTAGTTCTCAAATTCAACTATTGATTTCTGAAGATAAACATACAATCAAAATCACCATTCTTGGTTCAGGGACATCGCAAGGAGTTCCTGTTATAGCGTGTGATTGCGATGTTTGTAAATCGACCGACCCGAAAGATAATCGTTTTAGAGCTTCTATTATGATTTCCTATTATGAAGAGAATTACGTGATTGATTCGGGTCCCGATTTTCGTCAGCAAATGCTTGCCAATAAGGTGAAATCGTTAAGGGCCATAGTCTATACACATGAACACAAAGATCATGTGGCTGGTATGGATGATGTTCGAGCATTCAATTACCGTGAGCAACGTGATATGGAATTGTTTTGCACTGAAGCGGTTGAATTAGCTTTGAAAAGAGAATTTCATTATGTTTTTTCAGGCGCACGTTATCCAGGAATACCAACAGTTAATATCCATCGTATTGAAAATGAACCTTTTCAGTTACCGAATGGACCAACGCTTATTCCAATTGAAGTGATGCACTACAAAATGCCTGTTTTCGGATATCGCTTGGGAGATTTCACGTATATAACAGATGCGAAAACGATTTCGGATGAAGAAAAAGAAAAAGTGAAAGGAAGCAAAATTTTGATAGTGAATGCCCTTCATCGCTCTGAACATATTTCTCATTTCAATTTAGAAGAAGCTTTAGCATTTATCGATGAGATTAAACCAGAACGCGCTTATTTAACGCACATTTCTCACTTGTTTGGAAAGCATCAAGAAATTGAAGCGTCACTTCCGCCGAATATCTTTGTCGCTTATGATGGAATGGTAATTGACTTGTAAATCAACAATTTTAACGCAATATTCTTGACTAAAGGTCTTTTTTTATTGTTTGACTTTGATACCAATAATGTTGGGTAAGTCCCAGAAATCTTTATTGTTGTCATTGGCATAAGTTTGTGAAACATAACTGCCTATTTTTTCAATGCAATGATCCTTTATATCGATATACAAGCTTGTTTCAGGACCTCCTTCTAGATAAATGGCGTTGCGAAGGTCTTCTTTAAATGCTCCCATAAAAGAAATCATGTGATTATGTGTATATGGCGATCGAGAAAAAATAAACCAGATTCTTCCTTTTTCATCCTTTGCGGCAACAAGCATACTGCATGATTGATTTCTTTTATTCCATCCCATTGCTTCACCATTGCAATCAATCATTCGCATACCCTGTGCATAGCAAGTGTATTGATCGCACACTTCCGCCCAATTTTCACATTTCAAATCAAGAATTTCAAAGTTATTGTTACTGGAATCTTTAGGCGTGAAGGCAATCATTGAATTATAGCTTGGATTAACCGTTTTGTTATTGAAATGCTCCCCATTTTTTAGATAACCACGATGAATTAATCCATTAGCTAAGTCGTACATTCCAGCGTTCATTACGATATTCAAATCGAAACTATCAGCCCATTCAGGAGCGGTCATTCGCGTTTTATTGAACTGTGTCGCATTATACATAAAAAACTGAAGTTGTTCAGGTTCTAAACGTAAAATACTCAATTTAGAATCGCCCAAAATAGATTTTTGAGGTGCGGACATTTCAATGAATTCAACACCTTTAGCAAGTTTTATCCAATTGGAATATTCAGTAGTATCTACTTCTTGTTTAAGTGTGTCGGCTGGCTGCGCACAAGAATGCAATTGTATGGCTAAAAGAAGGATTACAAAAAGATTAAGCTTCGTCATTCCAATCGAATTTCTGAGTTTGGATAGGGAAAAGTTCAAACAATTCACCTGAATAATAGAACTGAAACGCAATTGCTCCAAAAGTATACGGTTTTTCATAAATTTTTATGGTCGAACCACCCACACACGGATTTGATTTTGGTTTAGATTGCGGGAAACCAACATTAAAAAGCGTGGCAAGTATTTCAGGTCGATTTTCGATAGAATAACCAGCTCGTTCCCATTGTACTTTTACTTGTTTCAAAAAGACTGCTGCATACATGTATGAATAGAAGTGATTTCGATATGAAGTAAGTCGATCCAATCGCTCTTTCGTTGGGTCTTCTGTACTAAAGTTCAATAAATTCTCATACTCAGTACCTAAATAATATTCACTACTTGGATCTTTCAGATAACCTTCGATTCGCTGAGCGGTATGCTCTTTAATTCCCGTAACACCGAATGAAAATTGTGATTCAACAGACAAAACTTTCAATGGACCAATCCATTTTTTATAAGCTTCTCTGTTTGAATTGAATAAGCGTATTTGCTCTCCAACCAAACAGGCAACAATCAATCGAGCTTCAACACCCGTAACTTGAGCAACAGAATCAATCAGATGGGTGTCTTTGGCAACAGCAATTTTAAAATCTTGCCATTCTGAAATATTCATCCAATCATAAATACTTTCCGTTCTGATTTTTCGCTCTTTTTTCAGTTCATATCTCAATTTATACAATTGTGACATGTAGTATTTGTTCTTCTTTAATTGTAAATCGGCGGCATCCAACATGCGAAGAACTTCACGATCATCCTCACTCTTTTCATAAGCCAACATGATGTGTTGTGCATTTTTAGGATAGAAACGATTTAACAAAAGAATCCGCTGTAATGCTTCGTAGTGATCAAAGTAAATGGATGAAGTATCTTTTTTGAAAGATTGATCATACTTGTCGCGGATCTCATGAAAATAACGGTCATTGACATCTACAGATCCTTTTTCATCAGTGAAACGGAACTTTATAGCTATATAACTTGCTGTAAGAAAAAATCCTATGAGTGCAAATCCGACCAAAAATGTATAGAATGGTATTTTAAACCATCTACTGCGAAAAAATCTTTTCAAGCTGAACTGTTTTAAGAACGCGTAAATGTACGAAAGGACGAACAAATAGAAAAATTTTACACAAATCTTGATTTTTAAATCTTCAACCCTTTACCAGCTTCTTTTAAACAGTTAATTTGATTTCATGAAATATGGTTATCTTTGGTCCTCAAATAAAACCAAGATGACAAATAATTTATTGAAAGGAAAAAGAGGAATCATTTTCGGAGCATTGAATAGTCAATCAATTGCTTGGCACGTTGCTGAAAAAGCACATGAACAAGGAGCTGAATTTGTTTTAACTAACGCTCCAATTGCGATGCGAATGGGAGAAATTAATATTCTTGCTGAAAAAACGGGGTCTAAAATTATTGCTGCTGATGCAACGAGCATTGAAGATCTTGAGAAATTGATTTCTGAATCGATGGAAATTTTAGGTGGTAAAATTGATTTTATTTTGCACTCAATTGGTATGTCTGTGAACGTTCGTAAAGGAAATCACTATACTTCTGAAAACTACGATTATACAATGAAAGGATTGGACGTTTCTGCACTTTCATTTCATAAAGTAATGCAAACTGCGAAAAAATTGAATGCCATGAATGAATGGGGATCAATTGTCGCTTTAACATACATTGCAGCTCAAAGAGTTTTTCCAGATTACAACGATATGGCTGATAATAAAGCGTATTTAGAATCTATTGCACGAAGTTTTGGTTACCATTTTGGTGTTGATCATAAAGTACGTGTAAATACTATTTCGCAATCACCAACCATGACAACCGCTGGAAGTGGAGTGAAAGGATTTTCTGAATTCATTAGCTTCTCTGATATGATGTCGCCATTAGGTAACGCAGACGCAGATGCATGTGCAGATTACTGCATCACTTTATTCTCTGATTTAACACGTTACGTTACCATGCAGAATCTTTTCCATGATGGTGGATTCTCGAACACAGGTGTTACACAGCAGGTTATTGATCGTTTTGGCGGGGAATAAGTAAGGATTCGAAGATTTGAATATTCGAAGGAGTTGAAATATTTAAAAGCAGTGTTTTTCACTGCTTTTTTTGTTTCTAACCAATAGCGTCCTAAACGTTTAAAAAAATAAGAGGGAATATTCCGTATCTCAAATTACCTTTGAGTTGCATAACAAAAAAACTCCCTC
>Ga0209702_10003003_pt1 | contig 27702 bp, 27 predicted proteins | sample FRY01_FD_187210 | JGI IMG/M metagenome (GOLD analysis project Ga0209702, IMG submission 187210) | Freshwater microbial communities from Lake Fryxell liftoff mats and glacier meltwater in Antarctica - FRY-01 (SPAdes) (version 2) | ecosystem: Environmental > Aquatic > Freshwater > Ice > Glacier... | reverse complement strand
TTGTTGCGATATGTTTGCGCCAAACATAAATCAACAATATGAAAAAATCTTTATTACTCTTTTCAGCCATGGTTGCTTCTGCGGCAGCTTGGGCACAGCTATCATTGACCCGAGTATTCGCATTTTCGGAAACAATGGACTCTCATCAGTTGCAGGAATCGACCTTACCAATAACACCATTATTGCGCTCCAAGGACTTGGGTTTAAAGACTACAATGCAGCAGGAAATGGAATTGATGCCAGCAACCAAGATGGCATTGTAAATATTCAAAATTGGCCTGTTTTCGGGATGTATCAGCCTGATGCCATCGATTCCTATACATACAACGGATCACCTTATATTGTTAGCGCCAACGAAGGCGATTCTAGAGATTACGGTGGTTACAGCGAAGACGCGCGCATCGGTAGCTTGACGCTCGACCCAACGGCCTTTCCAAACGCAGTCATGCTGCAAGAGAACACGAACCTTGGCCGATTGAACATCACCACAAGTCTTGGTGATGAAGGAAATGACGGAGATTATGAAGCGCTTTATTCGTACGGAGCACGGTCGTTCTCTATTTGGGATGCAACCAGAAACCTTGTTTATGATAGCGGAAACGATTTCGAAACGTTCATTTCGAATTACGATGCGGCAAACTTCAATTCTAGCAATAACGATAATACTTCATTTGACCCGCGAAGCGATGATAAAGGGCCAGAGCCTGAGGCACTAAAAGTGGTAAGCATAATGGGTAAAACCTACGCGTTCATCGGTCTAGAAAGACAAGGTGGCGTGATGGTTTACGATATCACCGACCCGAGTAACGTGAGTTTTGAATCTTACGGAACTGACCGCAATTTCAATGAAACGGAAGGTACGCCAGCAGCTGGCGGACTTGGGCCAGAAGACATTGATTTCATTCCTGCAGGAGAAAGCCCAAATGGGTTCCCATTGATATTGGTTTCAAACGAAGTAAGCGGAAGTATCTCAGTTTATAGCGTAAGTGGCCTTCCAACTGCCAATCCGCTGGTATTTACCGAAATCATGTACAATCCACCAGAATCTGGCTCAGACAGTTTGGAGTTTGTAGAGATTTACAATGTCTCTACTGATGATGTTGATTTGTCCGGATATTTTGTCCGTGATGGAGTTGAATTCATGTTTCCACAAGGATCAATGATTTCAGGCAATGATTTTGTCGTTGTAGCAGGCAATGGTACGGCTTTCGAAAATAACTTCGGTTTTGCTCCATACCAATGGTCTTCTGGTGCTTTGAGCAATGGTGGCGAGGATCTCGTACTTGTAGCTCCATCAGCTTCGGTAGCAGACTCCGTTGACTTTTCAGACGGTGGTCTTTGGCCTTCCGAGGCCGATGGTAATAGATATTCAATTGTTCTATGCAATCCATCCTCAGACAACAATGATGGTGGTAATTGGAGTTTGGCTTCAACCTCTGCAGGTTTCTCCGTTGATCTAGTGGAGGTCTTTGCCAGTCCAGGTTGGTCAGCGTGTTTTACCGTAGACATCAAAGAAGAGATTATCACAACCATCGCGAAGCTTTACCCGAATCCAAACGATGGAAACTTTATGCTGGAATTTCCTGAATTGGAAGTTGCCGCGAACGTTTCCATTTATGGCGCAACTGGTCAGTTGATGAAGACTTTCCAAGTGAGCAATGCAGGACAATTTGCCGTTTCGGAAAACCTTTCGGCAGGAATTTATCTCCTGAAAATTGAAATGGGAAACATAATTTCTTCGCAACGTTTTGTAGTAAAATAAGTCTTTTTAAGCACGATTTTAAAATGCGGCTTCATTTATGGAGCCGCATTCTTTGTGTTTAATCCAAACTTAATGCTATACCATCGCTTGTTTATATCATTCGCGGTATTTTCGCACAAAATTTAAAACATGTTATCTGATAAAATTTCTCTTGTTGTCTTTGATATGGCTGGCACCACAATGGTGGATAATGGCGAAATTGAGGATTGTTTTCTTGAAGCTTGTGTACAGAACGGATTGACAGTTACACGTCCGCAGATTAATGCCATGATGGGTTGGTCGAAGATTGTAGTGTTTCAAACATTCTGGAAAAAGAAACTGGGAGAGGACCATCCTGATTTAGAAGACAAGGTGGAGGAGTCTTACAATACGTTTCGCGATTTGTTGGAGGCTCATTACGAGAATACAGACCAGCGTCCGACTGAAGGCGCGTTGGAAACAATGGCTTGGCTTCGCGATAATGGTGTGAAAGTGGCTTTGACCACAGGATTCTACCGAGAAGTGACCGACATTATCCTTGAAAACTTGGGTTGGGATGAAGGTTTGGACGAGAATTACGTTTCAACTGGGAATTCAATCATCGATATGTCAATCACCTCTGACGAAGTTCAGAAAGGACGTCCGTATCCGTTCATGATTCAAAAGGCCATGAAGCAATTTGGGATCACAGACCCGAAAAAAGTGGTGAAAATTGGCGATACGCCTGTTGACCTTGCTGCTGGCCGAAATGCAAAATGCCTGTTTAGCCTAGCGGTTACAAACGGTTCGCACACAGAAGCCGAATTGAAACGATTGGATAACGATGGATTGCTTCCAACGGTTGGACATCTGAAAGGCTACCTTATCGAGAAGCTAAAGTTGGCAAATGCCTAAGGTTTCCATCGAAACCGCAGTAAGAGAAGTCTTTGAACTTTTTGCCAAACATGGCAATGCCGATTACATTGGCGAGGCCATTTCTCAACTTGAACATGCTTGCCAAGCAGCACAGGCAGCCGAGAAGGAAGGCTTCGATAACGAGGTCATTCTTGCTGCGCTTTTCCACGATATTGGTCATCTGGCCGAAATGAACGGAGACAAACCGAACATGGGCGGTTATGGCGTGATGGAACACGAAAAACTTGGAGCCGATTTCCTACGAATGAGAGGATTCTCTGATAACATGGCCAAACTCGTTCAAAGCCACGTGGAGGCCAAACGTTATCTCTGTTTTTCAGATGCCGATTATTACGGAAAACTATCCGAAGCATCCAAGAAAACCCTCGAATACCAAGGCGGAAAAATGAGTGTTTCAGAAGCATCATTGTTCGAGAAAGACCCGCTATTCAAAACCATTATCCGAATGCGCCATTGGGACGAAATGGCCAAGAAAATTGACGTGCCATTGCCAGATATGCAACGCTATGAAAGTATGGCCATTCATCAGCTGACGAAACAATGAGATTGGGTTTGCTGTATTAGACGTAATTTAGAACTTGGAATGACCAAGGAACCACTCATAAAAAAGACCGTAACGGTTCTGTCTCAATTACCGAAGGACCGCCTGAAGGAAGTTTCTGATTTCGCAGAATACATCCTTCAAAAATATGATGAGGAAGTCTTGCAGAATGGAATGCACAAGCTCGTTCAGGAAGCGGATACTTTCCATTTTCTCGAAGAAGAAGAGGAGCTTTATTCGCCTAAGGATCTGAAAGAAAAGTATTGATGCACAAGGGCGATATCATCCTCATCCCTTTTCCATTTACCGACCTGACCGGCAATAAGAACAGACCTGCGTTGGTGTTGGCATCAACAGAATTGGATGTGACCGTTGCGTTTATCTCAACACAGATGAAATGGCGAGTGCAGACGGATATTTTGCTTGAACCCATCGAAGAGAATGGTCTGAAAAAGACATCTTTTGTGCGGCTTTACAAATTGGCAACACTCGACCGTAACTTGGCCATAGGAAAGCTTAGAAGTCTGAATGACGATGGCGTTGTTCAAATCAATAAAAATTAGAAAATCATCCTCCAGCTGGATTAATATATCAAACAACCCATCTTCATTTTAAATCATGTCCTGGACGAATTACCACAGTCACACCAACTATTGTGACGGAACCAACGCCCCCGAAGATTACATCAGAAAAGCACTTGTGCTAGAAATGCCGACTTATGGCTTTTCTTCGCATGCACCAGTGCCTTTTTTCGATTGCAAATGGGCAATGAAACTTGAAGACCTTGAAGGGTATGTTGAAGAGATTTATCGTTTGCGGAAAAAATATGAGGATAGAATAGAGATCCTTCTCGGCTTGGAGGTAGATTACCTACCAGGGAAAATGGGCCCAACGGCCGATTTTCTGCAAACCGCAGGGCTGGACTATGCTGTTGGCTCCATTCACTTCGTTGACAGCTTTACGGGCGGAAAAGGCTGGGAAATTGATGGAACCTTGGAGTCGTTTAAGAAAGGACTTTTTGAGATTTTCAATGGTGATGTGAAAGCTGCGGTTACGCGCTATTACGAATTGACGCGTGAAATGATGGTGGAGGATTGCCCAGAAATAGTTGGGCATCTCGATAAAATCAAAATGCAGAATCTGAAGGAACATTTCTTCTCAGAAGATGAGAAATGGTATCGGGATGAAGTGATGAACACGCTTGAAGTGATCTCGAAGACCGATGCCATTATGGAAGTGAACACACGCGGTCTTTACAAAAAGAAGGCAAACGACACGTATCCGAGCAAATGGGTTTTGGAAGAGGCATTGAAATTGAATATTCCAGTTCAGATTAATAGCGATGGACATACGCCTGATGAGATTTTGGGCGAGTTTGAAACGGCTGCCGAATTGCTGCTAAAAGTTGGCTACGATAGCTGCGTTATTCTCATTGATGGCCAATGGTCGGAAGTTGGTCTGACCAAGGATGGCTACGATATTTGACGGTCAAATTCATATCTTTGAACGTATGAGCTCAGTAACCATCCGAAAACAACTTCACGATCTTATTGATCAGTATCCAGAAGAAGAACTGGAAGAACTTCTTGAAGTAATCCATGGTTCAGAACGCCAGACATCCGTCTTGGACGACCCTGAAGTTTTGGAGGAAATGAACCGTAGGTTGGAAGCCTATAAGAACGGAACGGAACCAGTTCATTCTTGGAGCGATGTAAAAGCTGAAATGGACGCGCTGCTCGCCAAGAAACGGTCATGACCGTTCAGTTTGAAGTTGTTTTTCAGCACAGGGCCAAAATTGAAGTTTATGAGGCATTGGAATGGTACCCCGAAAGGAGCTTAAAGACTGCCGAGAATTTTTCTAAAGAAATTGAGAAAACCGTTTCTCAGATTTTGCTTTCCCCTGCCAGATGGCGTAATTCCAAGCTGGATTTCGGGGAGATTCCTTTGAGTAAATTTCCTTACACTATCGTTTACAAAGTGCATGTGGCGTGCAAGGCAATCCTTATCGTCTCCGTTTTCCATCACAAACGCCATCCGAAGCGGAAATTCAAACGATAAACGGTGCACGACATTCTTAACAATTCCGCAATGTTGCTAATTCCCACAATCCTGAACTTGGCAGCTTGAAAAACATCGGAACAAACATTACCAAATGGCTGGCAAATTCGAATGGATTTGTCCTTTCGCTTTACGCGATAATTGCGGCATTTTCTACCTATTCGTGTATGTATGCTTTTCGCAAACCATTCTCCGCTGCGAGTTTTGATGGCATTGATGATATGTGGGGATTATCATTCAAATCGGCCATCGTTATAGCGCAGGTACTCGGCTATACGCTTTCTAAATTCATCGGAATCAAGGTTGTATCGGAAATGGGTCGCAACAGGCGCGGCCTTGCCATTCTTGTGTTAATAGGCATTGCAGAGCTCGCCTTGCTCGGCTTTGCGACCGTTCCAGTAAAATTCAAATTCATTTTCCTATTTCTCAATGGAATTCCACTTGGAATGGTCTGGGGATTGGTTTTCAGTTTCTTAGAAGGCAGACGTTTTACCGAACTCATGGGCGCTGGATTGTGCGCCAGTTTCATCTTTGCATCAGGCTTTGTAAAAACCGTTGGGAAATGGCTGCTTATCGAAGGCGTTTCTGATTTTTGGATGCCTGTTGCTGTAGGGGCCATTTTCGCAGTTCCGCTACTGTTTTTCGTTGGAATGTTATCGCTGGTTCCCGATCCATCGCCAGAAGATGAAGCCCTGCGTACCAAGCGCGAACCGATGACAGGCGCACAACGAAAAGCTTTCTTCAACCAGTTCGCGTTCGGACTGGTTTCGCTCATCATTGTTTACATTATGCTCACCGCCTTCCGTGATTTCCGCGACAATTTCATGGCAGAAATTCTGGGACAACTGGGCTTCGGAGATGAACCTGAGATTTTCACCACAACCGAAATCCCGGTCACGATTGGCGTGTTGGCCTTGCTTGCCTTTGTCATGTTTATCCGAAATAACATGTTGGCGCTTACGGTTAACCACGTCATTATCGGTTTGGGATGCGCAGCCGTTGGTGCCAGCACATGGCTTTTCCATCACGGATTTATTGGTCCAATTCCGTGGATTATGCTCACAGGTTTTGGCGCCTACATGGGCTACATTCCCTTCAATTGTATTCTTTTTGAGCGGTTGATTGCAGCTTTCAAATACCCGAGCAATGCAGGTTTTCTCATTTATTTGGCCGATGCTTTCGGTTATCTCGGTAGCGTGGCTGTGCTGCTCTACAAAGATTTTTTTGTTAGCGAAATGGACTGGCTAACCTTCTTTACCTACGCATGCTATGTGCTCAGTATTGTTGGGGTAGTTTTTACCATCTTCGCAATCATCTATTTCGAACGCAGAAAACTCCTTTTAAACCGCTAAGTTTTGAGTACCACAACCAAAGATAAATTGCTTTTTACACCTGGTCCTTTGACCACTTCCATGACCGTGAAACAGGCCATGCTTCGCGATCTTGGCTCACGCGATTTTGATTTCATCAACCTCGTAAAGGAGATACGAGATCAACTTCTTGAGCTTGGAAATGTGAACCAAGCCAAAGGCTACGAATGTGTGATCATGCAGGGTTCTGGAACTTTCGGAATTGAAAGCATGATTTCAAGCGCATTGGCTTCAGACGGACATCTTTTGGTGTTGGTAAACGGAGCTTACGGAGACCGTATCTGCAAAATGGCAGCGGTGCACGGCATAAAGTATGATGCGTTGCGCTATGCCGAAGATGAAGCGCCATCGGTGGAGGAATTAGATAAATATCTGGCCGCAAATATGAGCGTGACACATGTGGTTGTGGTGCATTGCGAAACCACCACGGGCATTTTCAATCCGATAAAGGAATATGGAAAAGTGATTTATAAGCACGGAAAACGCTACATGGTTGATGCCATGAGCAGTTTTGGTGCGGTGCCTGTTAATCTGGTCGAGTGCAAGATTGACTTCCTTGTTTCGAGTAGTAACAAGTGTATTGAAGGCGTGCCTGGCTTCAGCTTTACCTTAGCTAGTCTAGATGCTTTGAAGGAATGTGAAGGCCGTTCTCGTACGCTCAGCCTCGACCTTTATGCTCAATGGAAAGGCTTGGAGAACAACGGCCAGTTCCGATTTACACCGCCTACACATTCGCTGTTGGCCTACCATCAGGCCATCAAGGAATTGTACGAAGAAGGTGGCGTGGCTGGACGTTCAGCGCGTTATCAGCGCAACTATAAGACTTTGGTTAGTGGCATGCGAAACATGGGTTTCACCGAATATTTACCAGTTGAAAAGCAAGGCTACATCATCACCACATTCAATCATCCAGATAGCCCGAATTTCGAGTTCAACGCATTCTACGAAAAGCTGAATGAGCGTGGTTTTGCCATCTATCCAGGTAAACTTACCAAGGCAGATTGCTTCCGAATTGGGAACATTGGCCGCATATCAACCCAAAATGTGGAAGCCTTGCTTTACGCCATTGCGGAGGTGAAGGCTGAGATGGGATTTTAATTTTGAGAAAGGAAAAAAGAAAAAGTTACGCCACGTTTTCTCCTTTTTTCATTTTATCGTTTTTCATCCCTCAATAGACTCAACTGCTGAATATCCAACAGGTCTTTAGGCCTGCTGGATTTGATTTTGCTGTTGATTAGATCTTCATATGCAAGCACGCGATATTTTGCAATTTCAAGCGAGTTGATCATGGTTATTTCTGCGCCTGAAAATGCCTCATCAAACGTCTTTCCAGGATTGAAACGAGTAATAAGTTCTATTTCTTGAATGGGAGAAATCTTGATGGAAATGTTTTGTTCCGCTTGTTTAACTTCATTTGGAAAATCATCAAATGCGTAACCCAGTTCGTTGAGAGTGAGTTTCAATCTGCTGAGATTTTCTTGGCGAATGTCTACCCAGAAATCCACGTCAGTGGAGTGTCGTTGGTAGCCATGAAAATTGACAGCGCCTCCGCCAACCATCATCATTTTTACTTCATACTTGTTTGCCAACTCGATGAATTGTTGAACCTTATCATCAAACTCCATCTTCCGATTTTCTGAGAACGAAATTTCCTTTGTCCAGTGGCTTGACCTTCGTTCCAAACTTGGCAAATTCACCCACCATTTTCAAGAAAACCTGTACTCGCTCGGCAGGAGCCAACGCCAAGAATTCTTCCTGTCGTCTGCGATTGTTATTCTCTTTTGTATCGAAAATGAGTTCGGACATGACGTAAAGTTACGAATCGGAGAAAGGGAAAAATGAAAAAGGAGAAAACGTGGCATAACGTTTTCTCCTTTTTTCATTTTATCGTTTTTCTACCTTAAGGAGACAATTGCTCCATAATCCATCCATCACCATTCTTGAGATAAATAAAGCGGTCGTGCAAGCGGCTTGGGCGACCTTGCCAAAATTCCAATCGTTGTGGAATAACTACATATCCGCCCCAATATGTTGGTCGCGGAACATCCACATCCTTGTATTTTGCTTCCAGCTCTTTTACCATTTCGCCCAATTCTTTCGGGTCAGAAACAATGCTACTCTGTGCCGAAGCCCATGCACCAATGCGGCTTTCGCGTGGTCGGGTGGCCCAATACGCATCTGACATTTCTACCGACACTTTTTTAATAAACCCTTCAATGCGAATCTGCCTGTCCAATTCGCTCCAATGAAAATTGAGCGATACGAACGGGTTAGCCGCAATTTCAATGCCTTTGCGGCTGTTGTAATTGGTGTAAAGCACAAAGCCATCTTCACTCACATCGCGCCAATACACAATCCGTGATGAAGGCTTGCCAGCCGAATTTACCGTGCTCAAACACATGGCGTACGGGTCCAAAATCTGCGCATTCACTGCTTCTTCCATCCATGCGGCAAACTGCTCCATGGGGTTCTCGTTTAGGTCGGATTTGTTCAGCGGTTTGCTGGCAAAATCGCGCCTAACGGTATTGATATAATTACGGACTTCTTCTAGGCTCATTCGTGGTCAAAAGTAGGTGTTCACGGCAAATTCACATTGCTCCATGAAAACACGTTTGAAGGCTGAAATGTTGTTGTGGCTCACCGGAAAGGTATTTGCAGCTCAAATTGCATATAAATTGAGCTACGAGCGGGGTTAAATGAGCTTTATTTGGAAAATGCGCCTAACGGTGTTTATATAATTATGGACTTCTTCAGGGTTATTTAACTAAAGAAATCACTAGTTAAAAAAGTAGCGACAAATTTAATTAGTGATACAGACTAATAAAGAGAATAGCCGCTAATAACTACGGTTTACTGGCAAAATCTCGCCTAACGCTGTTTATGTAATTACGGACTTCTTCGAGGCTCATGAAGTGGATGATTTACTCATTTTGTCTATCAAGAATAGACTGATTACAAAGCCAATCATATGTGAGGCAGTTTCCTTTCCAGAAACACTTTCGCCCCATTCGTTTGTTTCATAGAACTCAGGTAGAAAAAACAAAGCATCATAGATTGCATTCCCGAGGAACAAACTGAACCCGGCTAACCAGCCAATTATTAATACGTAACCAAGGTACATCTTCCACTTGGGTCGATAAGGATAGTCGAGACTATCAATAATATTCAGATTAAAGATGAAATCACCTGTTACAACAATCGTTGACGCATAAACAACCACAATCAGCAGAAGTATGAAAATATCAAGCACAGTTGTCGTCATTCAAAGTGCAATTTGCAACAAATTTCCCCGAACAATTTCTCTGTGGTGAATGATTTAACCATCACTCAAAATATCAAGTATGGGATTAAATGTCTCGTGAAACTTAGGTAATTCCATTCAGCCTTCTTCTGATGTAAATATGATACTTGCCGAAAGTAACGAAATCATAAATCGGTAGGTTTGAACTCCGTCATGAACCAACAAAATCTCTTCATCCTCGGTACCGTTTTTCCCGAACCGAATTCTTTAGTCTAAACCGATGCTTCCAGCACCTTTTCAAATTCAGAAAGCGAAAGAATTTGGGCTGTTTTGAAAGGATTCAGCGTTTGAAGGTCCTTTATCGCCAGTTACAAGAAAATCGGCCTTGGAGAAGGCGATAAGATCTAACAGGAAGTTGTCTTTCGGGTCGCGACTTTCAAAGTGAGTGGGCGTGATTTCCACGTTTTCACCGATGGTTTCAATGAGCTCAATTAATTGGTCAACACTTTCTTTTGGGAAGTATTTGCGCAACTTTTTACGTGTAGTCACCAGTCGGATTTCATCCAAAAGTTGGTCTGTAAAAACAAGTATTATTGAACCCGAAGAAAGCTGTGAAACAATAGATGCAGACCGTTTCCCAATCAGAATACTTACCCAAACATTGGTGTCAAGAATGACCCTACGCTTTTTTTCTTTCATAAATCTCCTGCCTCACAGCTTCGGTTTCTTCCATGATTGTTTTCTCTGAAAGTTCATCTGTTCGGAATGTTTTGAGTAAGGCGGTGAGCTTTGTGCCGATTTCGTCCTTTTCCAATTCTTCTGACAATTTGATTTTTTCTTTTATGGACAGTTTTTTGACCAATGCCAAAATTTGGTCAAAGCTGATGTCTATCTGTAGTGCGGTTTTCATGTCTATCTTTTTGCCAAACTCAAATTTACCGTTTCTATTTTTGAAACGCTATCGCGAGTTCAATATTCCCTAGGTTTGAATTTCTCAAATGAACCCAAGCAAACTCCTCATCCTCGGTACCGTTTTTCCCGAACCGAACTCTTCGGCTGCGGGTGGTCGGATGGTGCAGTTGATTGAGCTGTTTCAGCAACACGATTGGGAAATCACATTCGCCAGTGCAGCAGCAGAAAGTGAGTTTGCGGTTAATCTTTCGGCCGTTGGTGTCAATCAGGTTTCGGTAAAGATGAATTGTTCGTCTTTTGATGAGTTCGTTCGAGAACTCAATCCGCAAATTGTACTCTTCGACCGTTTTATGACCGAAGAGCAATTCGGATGGCGTGTGGCGGATAATTGCCCGAATGCGTTGCGAATTCTGGACACAGAAGACCTGCATTGTCTGCGTCATGCACGACATCAAGCATTAAAGGAAAACCGAGAATTTGTTCATTCAGATTTACTGAACGAACACGCCAAACGGGAGATTGCCAGTATGTATCGTTGCGATGTTTCGCTCATCATTTCAGCGTTTGAAATGGAGTTGTTGAAAACCGTTTTTAAGGTTGATGAAGCATTGCTTCATTATCTGCCTTTTATGCTGACCTCCCCCAACCCCAAGCCCCCTCTAACTCCCCCCAAGGGGGAGGACTGGCACTCCGAAGAAGCGTTTGGACAGGTATCAAATCAAGGTGCTCCGAATTCCCCTTTCCTTTGGGAAGGGGTCAGGGGATGGGCTGGTGGGGCCGATTGGTTTTTATTCGAGGATCGCCTGCATTTCGTCACCATCGGAAATTTCTTGCATCCACCCAATTGGGATGCGGTTCAATACTTGAAATCGACCATTTGGCCGCTTATCAGAAAGCAACTTCCCGAAGCTGCAATGCATGTTTACGGAGCGTACACAACAGACAAACATCGTCAGTTGCATTCCAAAAAAGACGGTTTTCTCATGAATGGAAGAGCAGAAAATGCCATGGAAGTTATTGGCAAAGCAAAAGTATTGTTGGCGCCCTTGCGTTTTGGCGCTGGACTAAAAGGCAAGTTGGTAGAAGCCATGCAGTGCGGCACGCCAAGCGTTACCACTTCAATTGGAGCAGAAGCTATGCACGGAAATTTACCATGGAGTGGGGAAGTAGCAGACACTCCAGAAGACTTCGCGCAAGCGGCCGTTAAACTTTACACAGACCAATCGGCTTGGGAAATCGCACAGCAAAATGGCTTTTCCATCATCAATCAGATCTATCCGAAAGAGAAATTAGGTTCAGAATTCATCCAGCGAATAGCCGAACTACAATCCAATTTGGAAAACCATCGCCAGCAGAATTTTATTGGTTCTATGCTGATGTATCACAGCATGCGCAGTACGGAGTTTATGAGCAGGTGGATTGAGGCGAAGAATAAAAAATAGTGAGTCATGTTGTCCGCCTTGGGCGGATTCAGCATCTATAATATACCCTGAATCCGCCCGAGGCGGACAGGGTGACGCCCTTAATAAAAGACCGCCACTTCATCCAACACTTTTCTTTCTAGTTTCGGCACTTCCGTACCCTCGGCAGCATAACCGACAGGAATCAGCAAAAACGGTTTTTCGTTCTCAGGCCGCTCCAAAACCTTAGCAAGAAAATTCATCGGGCTAGGTGTGTGTGTCAATGCTACCAGACCTGCATTATGAATGGCGGCCAAAAGGAAACCCGTGGCAATCCCAACACTCTCGGTAGCGTAGTAGTTGTTCTTTTTCTCGCCATCAACCAATTCATACGAACGTTTCATTACCACAATAAGCCACGGAGCAATTTCCAAGAAGGGTTTGATGTGATCGGTTCCGAATGGCAAGAGGTCTTTTAGCCAGCGGTCGCTCATTCGGCCGTGGTAGTTATCGTACTCTTCTTTTTCGGCCGCTTCGCGAATTTTGGTTTTAATCTCTGAGGAACTTATGGCACAGAATGTCCAAGGCTGTTGATGCGCTCCCGATGGAGCAGTGGAGGCCGTGCGAATCAGGTTCTCAATCACTTCTTTTGGAACTGGTTTGTCGGAGAAAACCCGAAGTGATCTACGTCTATCCATGAATTCATAGAAATCGGTTGTCCGCTGGCGCATTTCATTCTCCGAAAAAATCAACGGTTCGAAGGGAATGAAGCCATCTTTTGTGTCTGCCATGTATTGGTCTTTTGGATGATGAAGCTAGTATAAAGATTCCTATACATTTGCTGCGAATCCGACCGATGTTGGGCTAAAAAATTGAATATGAAATTCGGAACGAAAGCAGTACACGCAGGAGTAGAGCCAGATCCAACCACAGGAGCCATCATGACTCCAATTTACCAAACGTCAACTTACGTGCAGGCCGCACCTGGCGACCATAAAGGATACGAGTATTCTAGAACAGGAAACCCAACCAGAAATGCGTTGGAAAACGCCATTGCGCAGTTGGAGAATGGCACGCATGGTGCATGTTTCGGAAGCGGAATGGCAGCCATTGATTGCGTGATAAAAATGCTGAAACCAGGCGATGAGGTGATAAGCACCAACGATTTGTATGGTGGAACGTATCGCTTGTTCACCAAAATTTATGAGGGATTCGGCATCAAATTTCATTTTGTGCCCATGGGCGATGTGGAAGCCGTGAAGGCCAAGGTGAACGCCAATACCAGACTCATTTGGGTTGAAACACCTACCAACCCAATGATGAACATAGTTGATATTGAAGCGATGGCAAAAATTGCAAAAGGCGCGGGGGCTCTTTTGGCGGTCGACAACACGTTTGCCACGCCTGCTCTTCAGCAACCGCTTGATATGGGTGCCGATATTATCATGCACTCAGTAACCAAGTATTTGGGCGGTCACTCCGATGTGGTGATGGGTGCGTTGGTTGTAAAAGACGATACTTTGGCCGAACGCATGTATTTCATTCAAAACAGCAGCGGTGCGGTTTGCGGCCCGATGGACAGTTTCCTTGTGCTTCGCGGATTGAAAACCCTTTCGTTGCGCATGAAACAGCATTGCATCAACGGAAAAGAAATAGCCAATTTCCTTAAAGGTCATCCAAAAGTGGATAAAGTTTACTGGCCTGGATTTGAAACGCATCCGAATCACCTTGTGGCTAAACGTCAGATGAGTGGTTTTGGAGGAATGGTCTCGTTTACCTTGAAAGAGAACACCATCGCGGCAGCCAATAAAGTGCTTTCAAACACACATCTTTTTGCCTTGGCTGAGAGTTTGGGAGGCGTGGAATCACTTATCGGGCATCCAGCAAGTATGACCCACGCTTCCATCCCGAAGGAGGAAAGGGAAAAAACAGGCGTGGTGGACTCGCTCATCCGTTTGAGTATGGGAATTGAAGATGCTGAAGACCTGATTGATGATCTCAAAGCTGCACTTGAGTAACCCATATTACAAAGCTCGAAACCCACCACGTTTATATTTGTTGTTGTTCAAAACCAACCTATGAAGAATTCAATTTTGATTGTAGCTGCGCTTGCAGTTTCAGTATTTTCAGCTCAAGCACAGAATGCCCATTGCGGTTTTGACCAGCAATTAGAGAAAATGTTGGCCAAAGATCCTTCAGGAATGCGGACCATTTTGCAGCTTAATGAACAAGTGGCAGAAGCTAAACGCCAGCAATTGGCTGGAGAATCTGAACGCGGAGGTGGCGGGCCGCGCATCATTCCAACTGTATTCCATATCATTCATCAAGGCGGAATCGAGAATATAAGCATGGCTCAAATTGAAGATCAAATGCGCATTTTGAACGAGGATTTTCTGCGACTCAATGCTGACACTATCAATACGCGAGCTGAATTTTTGGGAGTTGCTGCCAACCCAAACATAGAATTCCGCTTGGCCAAGCTAGACCCGCAAGGAAACTGTACGGATGGAGTTGTACGCAAATGGTCGGCAAAAACGTTTAACGCATCGGATGATAACGGTGTGAAAGCTGTGAGTTATTGGAACAGCGCCAAATACTTCAACGTGTGGGTGGTTGCTTCCATTGCAAACGATGGACAACCTGGAACCATATTGGGATACGCGCAGTTTCCGGGATTTGGAGGTGCTGCAACTGACGGTGTTGTGGTAAGAGCCGATTATATAAGTGGTATTGGAACCAGTGCAAACAACAATAGCAATGGCCGAACGCTAACGCACGAAGCAGGGCATTGGCTCGGGCTTTTTCACACGTTTCAAGGAGAATGTGCAGGTGGATTTTTTGACGATGGGTGTGATGATACCCCACCTGTTGCCGGTCCGGCCCCGAGCAATTGTCCGTTGGGCGTTAATACGTGCACTAACGACAATCCAGACCTTCCAGATCAGGTAGAAAACTACATGGATTACTCTTACGGAGCGTGCCAGAATATGTACACACTTGATCAGAAAGCGCGTTTTGACGGGGTTCTTTCAGGAACGCGCTCAGTGATACATTCAGGTAGTAATCTCACTGCAACGGGCGTTCTTTTGGGTGAAACACTTTGCACACCAACTGCAGATTTTTACGCCACCAAACGTATTGTTTGTGCAGGAGACAACATCACAATAACAGACAATAGCTTCAATGGTGCGCCAAGCAGTTACGATTGGGTTCTTACTGGAGCAACTCCAAATACGTCTACTAGTGCCAACCCAACAATTGTTTACAACACACCAGGTGTTTATTCAATTACTCTCAATGTGAGTAATGCTGAAGGAGGCGACTCGTACACACAAACTGATTATATCACCGTTATTCCGGGTACTGCCGTTACCACAGGTTGGATTGGTTTTGAAGGTTTTGAAGAAACAAACGAAGACTACCTTATTTTGAGTGATGGACAGGGAAATACGTGGCAAGAAACGTCCACGGCATTTACAGGCAGCAGTGCCATTGTGCTCAATAATTTTAGCGGAAACCCGATGGACAGCGAGGACGAATTCCAACTTCCTTCGGTTGATCTGACACAGATTAACAATCCGAGAATTTATTTCCGTCTGTCGTATAAAGAACGTTCCGGAAGGTCCGATCAGCTTCGCGTATACATTTCTAGAGATTGTGGCGAAAACTGGTCGTTGCGCTACACTAAAAGTGGAAGCGCATTGGCAACGGTCAGCGGTACACAAAGCTCTCTCTTCACACCATCTGGCCCAGCAGATTGGGCTCAGGTAGATGTCAATCTATCCACTTTCAGTAATGATGAGCACGTGCTCATTAAGTTCCGAGGCACAAGCGGTACTGGAAACAACATCTATATTGATGACATTCAGATTTCAGGCCCGTTGGGTATTGATAATAATAATACAGGATTTGCATTCACCGTAAGCCCGAATCCTATAGTCAATCAGGCAACTGTCTCCCTAGAAGTTACAACCACAGACAATTACAGAATTACCTTGATGGACGTGACCGGAAAGCAAATTTCTGTACTTCATAATGGAAGACTCTCTGGCGGAAAACATGGATTTACCATTGGCAGAGAAATGCTGACAAGCGCTGGAGTTTATCTTATTCAAGTCGATAACGGCCAAGGCCGAAGCGTGAAAAAATTGGTAGTGCAATAGCCATTCATGCATAACAAAAAGGAAAGGGGCTGAATTTTCAGTCCCTTTTTTATTGTAATGATAGTCCGTAAAGTTGCCACAACAGATGGCCTGCAACTATGGTGTATAGACTTTACAAGCACAAAAAACATGTTTTTAGAACACTCCCGTAAATCCGTACGATATCCAGTCTTCCGACTGGTTAAACCAGTAGAAACCCGTCTTTTAAGCACGAAATTATCTGAGGTAGGTCCGTTTGAAATCTGGCTTGCGTTTTTAGCAAACCGAATCTGTGCGCGTTACCTTCGCGGCCAAATCAATAACCCATGCGCAAAATTCACCATCTTTCTACTTGCGATACCTGCCAACGCATTATCAAAGAATTGGAGTTGAAAGAGAACGATTTTGAGTTTCAGGACATCAAGCAGGAGAATATTTCTGCCAAGGAATTAGATGCTGCCAAGGACAAGATTGGTTCCTACGAAGCATTATTCAGCAAGCGTGCACAAAAATTCCGAAGTATGGGATTGAACGAGATGAAGCTTTCGGAAGCCGATTACCGCAAATACATCTTAGAGGAATACACATTTCTGAAACGGCCATTCATTTGGATTGATGATGCGCTGTTTGTTGGAAACGCCCAAAAAACTATTGAAGCCGCCAAGGCCGCGCTCAATGAATAAACAACTTCTTGCCCACCTTATGCTTATTGGGGCGCAACTGTTGTATGGCGCCAACTACACCATTGCCAAAATGGCTATGCCCGAATACATTCAGCCATTTGGGTTTGTATTGCTGAGGTGCCTTGGTGCTGTTTCTCTATTTTGGATAACCGGGCTTTTCGTCAAAGAAAAAATTGACCGAAAAGACCTGCCAAAGTTGGCGTTGTGTGCGCTTTTCGGGATAGCTATCAATCAGCTCATGTTTTTCAAGGGACTGAGTCTTACCCATCCTATTAATGCTTCGGTCATTATGATTTCAACGCCAATTATGGTGTTGATAATGGCGGCTTTCATCATTAAGGAACGTATCACTACCAAAAAAGCACTTGGCATCGGCATCGGATTGCTCGGAACATTCATGATTTTGGTGATGGGTAAAAAATTATCCTTCAGCTCGGATACGTTTTTAGGCGATATGCTCATATTCGTAAACGCATCGTCTTACGGTGTTTATCTAGTACTCATTTCTCCGATTATGAAGAAATATAATCCTGTAACGGTGATAAAATGGGTATTTCTGTTCGGCCTTTTCATGGTGCTTCCATTCGGGTATACCGAGTTCACTCAGATTGAATGGAGCACATTTCCACCTCACGTAATATGGGCAACACTTTTTGTAGTTATCGGGCTCAGTTTTTTCGCTTACCTGTTCAATATCAGTGCACTAAAATATGTGAGTCCATCTGTAGTAAGCACCTACATTTATTTGCAACCGATTATTGCTTCGGCCTTTGCCATTTCGTTGGGAAAAGACCAACTAGATTGGATAAAAGTGGTGTCTGCCATGCTTATTTGCACAGGCGTTTATTTGGTAAGTTCCAAAATAAAACGCCCTCAAGCCGCAGGAAAAGAGGTGTAGAAAACCGTGCCTCTGCCGAGTTCAGTTTCGAACCAAATCTTGCCATTTGCAGACTCAACTATATTCTTCACCATTGCCAAACCTAAACCCATGCCTGATGATTTTGTAGTGAAATTGGGAACGAATATTCTGTCTCTAAGGTCTTCCGAAATACCCAAACCGTTATCTCTGACCGAAACAATCCATTGGTTATTATTACGGATAAGCCCAAGCGCGATTTGCGGTTCTGTACCATCTTTCACAGCTTGAATTCCGTTTTTGATAAGATTGTTGATCACCCGAAGCATTTGCTCTTTATCGGCCTGAATTGTAGGTTTCGAATCTACCTGGAGGTTCAATTCGATAGCCGCTTCAGAGTTTCGGTAAAGCTCGGCCACGCTTTCTAAAAGATGTTTCAAATCAACCTTTTCGATGTTCGATTTTGGCATTTGTGCGAACGAAGAAAACTCAGAAGCAATGTTTGATAGTGTATCAATCTGCTCAATCAATGTGGCAGTGACTTTATCGATACGTTCACCTAAATCTTCCACGCCATCATTCTTGCTGCGCTGTAGCATCTGAATGCTCAACTTCATGGGTGTGAGCGGATTCTTGATCTCGTGCGCCACCTGTTTTGCCATTTCGCGCCAAGCACTTTCGCGCTCCGATTTGGCAAGAAGTTCGGCACTTCGCACCAATTCATTCAACGTTCGGTTGTATTCTTCCACCAACTCACCAATCTCGTCTTTACTGTTCCATTCAATGGCACGGTTGGCCTCATCAAGCTTTAGGTTTTTCAGACTTTCTCGAATAAAACGAAGTGGTTCCGTAATGCGGTTGGAGACAAACAACGCTAGCATCACGGAGATTAGAATCAGAAAAACGTAGATGTTGGTAAGCGCAGCTAGCAGCGAAAAAATCTCCTGCTGAAGGCCATATTGCCGCGCGAAATAAGGGAGGCTCATAAAGGCTATTACTTCCCGTTTTTCATTGCGAAATGGAACGTAGGCGGTAAGATAACTTAGGTTGCCAATGGTCTCTTCCTGAATAAAACTCGATTTCTGTTCGAAGCGCATTTGGGTATATGCGGTGGGGTCAATAACCTCGGCCATCAGGCCCTCATCAAACAGCCGTGGCCTAGATGTGGCCAACAACCTTCCATCCAAATGATAGAGGTTGATATCTGTGAAAAACACCTTGGAGAATTTGGCAAGCAAGGCAGCAAGCATTGGTTCGTCCTCGGTAATAAACACGTGCCTATCGCGCAGTTTTTGCTCCAATTCAATGAGAACAGACTTCGATTTCTCAGAAATCATCTCTTCGTTTCGACTATGATATTCGCGAATCACGTAATACACAGTAAGCAGGCCAATAAGGAGCAACGAAATGAACGACACGGTACTCATTGCCCAGTTTATCCGATTACGGAAACTCTTTTTGCCCCAAATTCCAGCAACCAATTGTCCACTTACCAGCGAAGCCAGTATGGAGCAAATGAGGTAGATGAAAAACAAGTACGAGAAGGTGGTCAAATAGCCCAGCAATCCTGTCGATTTTCGGCTTACCAATACAACTGTACCCTCTTGTGTCCGCGACACCAAATGACTGTAATGCTCTTTTTCAAAAAAGCAGTTCTCCTGCTCAAACTCATCGTAAACTTGGTCGGAAAGGCTGTAAGAAAAATCGCCATGCTCTTCCTGCAACTCGCCATTGTGATAGAGCGCGTAGGAATAACCTTCAAACGCTTTGGCGGTACTTATTTCCTCAGATACAAAGAGGTCTGTGAAACCGAGAATGTCATCCGTTTTTTCGGGAATGAGGCGAATAAAAACCACTAAATTCTTTTGATTGCGCTTACCATCCACTTCAATCCGAGCCAAGTAGCCGCCTTCCGAATTCCAGTTTCCAACATATCTCAGGCCATCGGAAATGCTTGGTCTTGAATTGTCGTACTCTGTTTGCAGCTCAAAATAATTAGGCCCCGTCAATTCGCGGTCAGAAACCATAAGGCCACCTTCGTCATTAAATATATCTACAATTCCGAGGTACCGATTCCAATGATCGTAGCCCAATTTATCGTGAAGGATTTGCAACACATTTTCGGCATCAATCGGTGTATTTGTCAAGCTCAAACGTAGCTTCCTATCAGTCTGAATATCAATGGCAAGATCTCCAAAAAGATACTCGGTAATGGGATTCTGCTGTTGATCTATTTTGCGTGCAATTCCTATCCTCAGCTGCTGTTCGTTAAGGGCATTCTCGCCAATTAACATCACGCTTGCCAGTATGGAGAATGCCAGCACACTTGGCGCATGGCGATAAATGCCGCTTTTATCCTTTATCCAGTTTTGTGTGAGCATTAGAAACGACAGCACGATTCCTGCCGCTACGGCCACCAAAACGGCATGTATGTTGGCTCCTAAAAGAAAAATGAGTGACAATACGGATAGCGTTACAGGAATGAAAATTCCTTTCAAAGTCTGCTGGTTTTTATCCAACGAATTGAACAGCGCCCTGAAAATGACGTGATAATTGAGCAGGATAAGGAAGCTGGCAAACAGGCCAATAAAGCTGTAGCGGCCTAATGAAAATGGACTGTTTAAATCAAGCGAAAAGGAGGAGTTAACAACCAGAATTTCAAATAGATGATGCACGGGCACCATTAATAAGATTGGAATACAAACTGCAACCAGTTTTTGCAGTAGTATATTTTTTAGATGAAATGTTATGCGCGATAATCGGAGCACGATAAGCAGCAGAAATGCCAAATGAAGAATAAAATCGCCCAGCGAAGGAATAAAGGTGGAAGTGGCGTGCTGTGTAGGCCCGAACAGTTCTAATTGGTAAACACCTTGCGGCAGTTCGAGCCAAAGCATCAACATTCGTAGCGAAGCCACGAGCAACACAAACACGGAAGTGCTAACCGCCACTGAGGTTGTTTCTTCCATCCAATTGCCAGCAAGCCAAAGGGTAAAAAGGATTAATAGGAGGAAAATGAGCCAAATAAAAGAGTTCCAAGAGATGTCAGACCCGGCCGCATCAGGTACAAATCGTAATCCAACCTGACTGGGGCCATCGGTCAACTCAATCAGGTTTTCCGAGTCTAAATTCGTAAAGCTGAACTGCGAATTTGCATGAACGCTCGGGCTCCATCGGTTGGAAATGTATCGGTTCTCAAAATCGTAATTGGTGCGGAGCAGCGCATAGGCAACCAAAAGCTGATGATCATTCTCAATGGAACGACACAGGTACCACGAATTTTTCAGATTGATGATTCCCTGTTTGGGAGGTTGACGTTTGTCAAATTCTACCTCAAATGGAATGCCGCTGGTAGTCCAATCGGCTACTTGGTTATCGTTGTAAATTACAAATCCGATGCCTTTTTTCTCCCAATTGCAGCAAAGACTTTGCAGCCCGATATCACTTTCGTTAATCTCCTTCAGCTGTGCTTGAATCGATTCGTCTAACGCAAGAATATCAGCTTGAATTTGCTCTACGCTGTGACGCACAATCTGGTGCGCCATGCGCTTGCCTTGATAGGAAGCGAAAAGACCAATGGCCAATGTCAATCCAAGAAAAAAGAGGAGTTTTCTCACAGTAGGCAAACGTGTTCGTCCAAAGATAAGGTTTGAACAAAGGCCATTCCACGATGGCTTGAAGTGGGAATAAAAGTTGAATACAATTAAAAAGGGCAGCCATTGGCCGCCCTTTTCTTTATTCTAATATGGGTGATTATTGAATTATCAAACGGTGTTGTTCCGTTCTGTCTCCAACCGTCAAATTGATTAGGTAGAAACCGCTTTTCAAGTTCGAGTGCACGTTAATCGAAGTTGAACCAGCAGAAACTGTTTGGCTATGCACCAATTGCCCCATGCTGTTGTGAATGTCAAGAGCTGCAGCTTTTTCAAGCGAAGCAAATTGCATTCTAAACTCACCTTCAGTCGGGTTTGGGTAAACAACCGTAGTGATAACGTTGTCGTCAGAAATTCCAACGGCAGTACAAGTAGCAGCCTGTCCCGGATCGGCAAAGATTGTTACTGAGTTCACAACTACTCCCGTATTGTTTTCAGAAAGCGACCAGTTGGTAGCCACATTATTGTCAGAAGTTGGGTCGCAAAGAACTAATGAATACCCTTGACCATTGGCTGCGGTTGGCCATGGAGCAATGTCATCATAACCAACGGTGTCAATCAGACCAAAACTTAGATGTCTTAGCGATAATCCTTCTCCGTTGTTGCTCAATTGTGTTGTTGCACCATCCCACTCCAATGCTTCAACTCCGAACGCAGCCTCAAAAATGACTGAATCTCCAGCTACGATAACATATTGGTTAGGTCCCAAAGAATAGCCTACCGGAAAAGTGAACGTGAATCCGGTAAAGTAATAACCAGTCAGGGTAATCGAAGAATTCATACTTGGATTGTAGAGTTCAACGAACTCAAGTGTATCATTTCCAGATTCTGGCGAATTATACATGATTTCGGTGATGACCGGATTTGGCCCGCCTGCTGATTGAGCCATCACTGGGCAAATGGCCAGAATAGCTGCACTAACGGTTAGAATTGTGTACAGTAGATGTTTTTTCATTTTTAGTTTATTTGAAACAAAAATACGAACCAGCAATTTCCAAAGGCATTAAAAAATGATGAATCTTTTTGTTGATTGATTTCTGCCTGATTCAAGTCTAAGAAAATAAGCCCCAGATTCAAGCACTTTCAAATCGAACTGATACGTATTAATGCCCGAAGCAAAACTTTTGTTTGGTGCCGAAATCAACACTTTTCCTATTACATCCACAATAGAGAATTCAATATCCGAAGGTTCGCTTAAGGTGAAATTCACGTTAAGCAGTTCGGATGTCGGATTGGGGTAAATGGATATGTCCGAGGCAGCCAGCCACGAATCTTCGATGCTAGCAGTCAGGTCAATATTGATGTCATCCAAAAACAAACGGTTGTTTCCGTTGGATGTAAAAACGAAACGGAACCGGAAACCATCTTCCAAATAGGTAGATGGAACATTCACTACTTCCTGCTTCCATTGTGTTTCAATTGGAAGAAATGGAGTTGTTTGCGGAGCTGCCGTCTCCAAACCTGCACCCGTTAAACTTAACCGCGTTGACCAGCTGGTTTCGCAATTGCGCGATACCTGAATCTGTAGTTTAGAACCTGTTGCCGCCATGTCTGAAGCAGCATAGGCATATTTGAAAGCCAGCTTCATCTGCGATGCGCCACTTAGATTAATTGGTGGGCCGTAGAGTTCATTCACCGTTAATCGGTTAACCTCCCAATTGTCCACCAGCAAAGAATGATTTCCATCGCTTGCAGCAAGCTGGTTTTCTACCCAGAAACTGTCATCGCTGACGGCACTCTCGTACCACTGGCTATCGGTTGCCAGCGGGTTATCTTCAAACGAATCTGAAAACGGATAAGACCAAGAAGAATCTGGTAATACCTTGATGTAATTCTCCTTCGTTATTTGTTGAGACGAACCATTTGAATAGACCGTTAGCGAAACATCAAAGTTACCAGCTTGGTTATAGACAACTACTGCTGATTCGATTGCCGAAAAGGGAGAATCTCCTCCCGGAAACTCCCAATAAACCGAATCAATTTCTCCGTGATAAGAGGTGTTAGTGAACATGACCGCGCCTCCGTTTGGGTTACAGATCAGCCTGTAGTCACCTTCAAAATCTGCTGCGCAAAGACCTTCCGATGGCATTACGCCTGTGGCCACGAGATTGCTTGGTGTCCAAAGGTTGTTCCGATTCGCAATCGGAGAGTTCAAACAAGCACGCATCCGCGTTTTCTGCCCTTCGGTGAACATGATATTGCAGTAAGAATAGTCCATGGCATTCTGAACGTTATCTCTCACGTTTCCGCACGATGCAGCGTTGAGATTGCAACTGCTCCAGCCAATGGTATTCGGAGTATCATCAACCAAATCATCCTCATCGCAATTGGTCGGTTGCCCAACTGGCAGATAGTAGAAATTGGGAACGTTATTGCCGCCCCAAATGTGGTGGAGGTTGAGGTAGTGCCCGCACTCATGTGCAAACGCCACGCTTTGAGTGAGTGTGGAAGTTCCGATAGTGCCGACATAGTTGTTTGCAATCACAATTCCGTCCCACTCAGGAATAGTATCTGCATCCGCAGGCCACACGCAATGCCCCGCCAAACCAGCAGCATTGGAGGTGATATACACGTTCAGATACATCGCTGGATTCCAATGGATGAGTTCTTTCACACGGTGATCGCCAGAGTTGGTGAGGTCGGATGCAATGCGGTTGATGCCGCTGTGACAAACGCCTTCTGGGTCTTTGGTTGCTAGCGCAAATTCAATCTCCGTATCGGCATGAATCGGTTTAAAATCAGCATGAATATCAGCCGTGTCTTCTCGCGTCTTTCGGAAAGTCTCATTCAATATCCGAAGTCCGTCTAAAATCTGCTCGCGCGAAATGTTCTCCGTTCCAAACTTGTGAATCACATGGAAAACCACAGGAATGGTGTACACGCCACCGCCTCTGTTCGGTGATTGCTCGTACTCACGCGTAAATGCTTCCAAAGCAGCATCGCGTTCCATGACCGCTTGCGCAACTTTCGGATTTGCCTGAAGGGTTGCAATGCGCATTTCGTCTGCTCCGCAATGCAACAGTTGCTGTGCCTGTGCAGAAAAGGAGAATAAAAGAAGAAGGGATAGCAGTCGATTCATGAGGCCTAAGGTAATGGGATAAATAAAATGCCCATCTGGCTCAGGTGCATCACATCAACGGCACGCGTTACGTGAAATACGCGCTATAGTCCCCGTTATTAACATCCAGCCCTGAAAGGGCGTAATCATCTAACACAGGGTGTAAGCCCTGTGATTCTGTGCCCAGTGCAGAACCTAGCCCTGAAAGGGCGGAACATATAAGCGAAGGGCATCGCCCTTCGCTTATATCTAATCCCACACATAGCTTTCATCATATTCTACATCGTATTTTTTCAAAAAGGCCCTGTATTCTTCCTGAAAGGTTTTCTTTCCGTGATGCTCATGCTGGTTGCCTATGTAGTTTATCACAGCATCCACCTCTGATGGGTTAACGGAGAAAGCGCCATAACCATCTTGCCAGTACAAATTCTGGTACCCATCGCCCTTGGTCTTTATCCATTTAGATGAATGCGATTTTACTTCTTCCACCAGCTTCATCAAGGCAATTTTCTTAGAGAGCATGCATAGTATATGCACATGGTCGGTATAACCGCCCACTTTAAGCACGTGACATTCTAGGTTATTGCAGATGCCGCCCAGATAGCTATGCAGTTCTGCTTCTACAGGCGGATGGATAAGATGTTGCCTGTGCTTGGTGCTGAACACGAGGTGGATGTAGTTTTTTACGAGTGACTGTCCCATGGTTTATCGGTTTTATAGATGGGCTATGCCCAGATGGACTGCATTCAATCGATGGGCTACACCCATCGTTATCGTATTACGCCCCTTCAGGGCTGTGAATATATCGATTTACCTCATGAGCGAAGGGCGATGCCCCTCGCTTGTGTATAATGCCCTTTCAGGGCTATCAGTGCGTAGCCCTGAAAGGGCGTCATCCATCAACACAGGGTGTAAGCCCTGTAATCTATGAGCCCTGTGCTTCTGCACCCAGCACAGAACCAAGCCCTGAAAGGGCGGGATATACAAACGATGGGTATCGCCCATCGAATAAGAGCATGGCTCTTAACAGCCCTGAAAGGGCGTCATCCATCAACACGGGGTGTAAGCCCTGTGAATGAAAGGGCAGAATACATAAGTGAGGGGCATCGCTCTTCGCTTATCGGTTAGTACAGATGTCGGTAGCCCTGAAAGGGCGTTATCTTCTAACACGGGGTGTAAGCCCGGTAATTCTGTACCCAACGCAGAACCAAGCCCTGAAAGGGCGATATAGCTGTATAGGACATCTGTTTGATTTACCTGTGAAGACACGCGGTTTGGAAAGGCTCGCTATCGGAACGTTACATTATCAACGGCACGCGTTACGTGAAAAGCTAAACGTGAGCCAACGGGAAAAATCCTCAAATCAGCAGTATTAAGCAGCAAATGCCTTCATCCTTTCGCTTTCTGGTTTATTTAGGATGGTATTCACCAAATTATATTACTTTTAAATGCTAACTAAATTCAAGATGACGGGCTGAAACTCAGGATGACAAATGAGAGTTATGGATGACATACAATAGTTTTCCACAGAACTTTGACAGCGATACTTAGAAATGGTATTTTAAAGATGAGTATCTTTCCTTGATAAATAAAGTTTGATTTCAGAAGCGACAAGTATTTTACTGGTATTTTCTGTAATCAAACTTTTAACTAAAACATGAAATCATGAAAAATCTATTCGTAATCTTCTTTTTTCTATTTTCTACATCTGGTATCGCACAGACTGCCGACCTTGAAGCTCTAAGCTCTATGGTTCAGTCTGATTTTACAATTGAAATAGACACATCACTAACAGTTATCAGTTACGAGTCCACTAATATAGCTTACACGGTTACACAGCCGAATCTATTAGAGCTTTTTGAGCAATCAAACATTCCCGATGATTTGGACATGTGGTTAGATATCTATTACCGCACCCCAGAAGAGCCTGAATGGAGCAGTGCCGACTTTGTAACTGGCGGACAAACAAGTGACTCAACTTGGTCAGTACTTATGTCATACCCGTTAGAGAACTTTGTTGTATCAGGAATAGAAACATTCCTTACCTGTGTTATTACTGGAGATACTGGAACTTTTCAAGGTGACTTTTTTGCTATAAATGTTCTGTATTTTGACACCATTTATCTAGAGAACCCTTCCCTAGTTACAGGATTAAGAGAAATTCAACCTCCAAAGGCCTTAATGTTTCCAAACCCTGCTAATGAATTTGTCACAATTCAAGATGATCATGATGCAACTGCAACCATCACCAATATGCTTGGACAAATGGTTCGGATTATTCCGACCAATGAACAAGTAAACATTGCTGACTTGCAGACAGGTGTTTATTACATCAATCGCAAACAGAAATTGCTGATTGAGTAACATTCACAAAATTTTTAATCAGAACCCTTCGAATAATCGACTGGGTTCTTTTTTTACCTCATTTATTTCACCTTACATAAAAGTAGTAGTGCGATACTATAAACATAGATCAATCATTCGTAATTACTGCTTTTGTTTTTTCTCTCGGTACTTTAACAACCGCAAGAGTCCAAACAATTATTTTAAATATAAAGCGTAGTAGAGAATGCTCTGGGTTATTACAGATGCCGCCCAGATAACTATGCAGCTCTGCTTCAACAGGCGGATGGATAAGATGCTGCCTGTGCTTGGTGCTGAACACGAGGTGGATGTAGTTTTTTACGAGTGAATGTCCCATGGTTTATTGGTTCTATAGATGGGCTATGCCCGGTGGACTGCATCCAATGGATGGGCTACACCCATCGTTATCGTATTACGCCCCTTCAGGGCTGTGAATATATCCTTTTACCTCATGAGAGCGAAGGGCGATGCCCCTCGCTTGTGTATAATGCCCTTTCAGGGCTGCGCACCGATAGCCCTGAAAGGGCGTGACCCATCAACACAGGGTGTAAGCCCTGTAATCTATGAACCCTGTGCTTCTGAACCCAGCACAGAACCTAGCCCTGACAGGTCGGAATACATAAAGAAGCGGTATCGCCCTTCGCTTATCGGTGGTACGTGTCGGTAGCCCTGAAAGGGCGTGATATACAAACGGTGGGCGTAGCCCATCGAATAAGAGCATGGCTCTTAAGAGCCCTGAAAGGGCGTCATCCATCAACACAAAATGTA
>Ga0209702_10003000_pt1 | contig 27723 bp, 19 predicted proteins | sample FRY01_FD_187210 | JGI IMG/M metagenome (GOLD analysis project Ga0209702, IMG submission 187210) | Freshwater microbial communities from Lake Fryxell liftoff mats and glacier meltwater in Antarctica - FRY-01 (SPAdes) (version 2) | ecosystem: Environmental > Aquatic > Freshwater > Ice > Glacier... | reverse complement strand
TCGCTTGCCCTCCACCAGCAACCGCTGAGCCAGCATTCTTCGCCAGCCGTTGCTATCTCCCAGCATTGTGACAAGATCTTCAGTTTTCATTGGCGGCACAAACGGCTTCACCTCAGAAGCCTTCTCCGGCACGATGCGCCAGATGCGACCACGATCTTCACCAGCTCGCCAGTCCATCTTCGCCGCCACGTCATCAGGAACGAACTTTGGATGTTCAACCCACAGGCGATACATGTCCGCCAAATACATAGCACCGTCGGGACCAGTCGCCAGACTGACCGGGCGGAACCAGGTGTCGCTGGAGGCCAGAAAATCGGCAGTCTCACGGGCTCGACGAGCCGTCACGGTTCCGCCTTGCGGTTCGATCACGGAACGCGTCACCAGATGGCCGACAGGTTCGCACACGAAGACGCTGGTATCGGACTCTGCACCAAACAGGCCGCCGCGATAGGCGGTGACTCCGCAGGCTGACGTATGAGTCCCCGCGTGAGACAGCCAGTTGCTTTTCATCGCCACGACGGGATAGACACGAGTCTTCTCACCGGACGGCCCAACGTCGGTGTGACCAACCGAAACACCGGCAAACGGATTCTTCTGAACCAGTTCCATCGACAGGACATCCGTCATGATCGGATTGCGATTGGAACTGAAAAAACGATGTCCGAAGTTATCGATCGTGTTGCCAAACTGACCGGCTCCGGAGATAGCTTCGAACTTCATCGTGTCCGGATGAAAGCGAAAGTCGACGCGCGGAATATCCACGGGCTCAGTGGTTTCAAACCCCGGTCGAGTGCATCGGACCTTGCCATGTCCGTAGGTCAGATAGATCCAGTTATCAAAGCCATAACGAGGACATCCGATCTGCATCTGCGGATGCGCGGGTGTGAATCCCTCGAACCAGACTTCGCGGACATCGGCCACGTTGTCACCGTCCGTGTCGGCGAGATACATGATTTGCGTTTCCGTGCAGGCCAGCACGCCGTCGCGAAATGCCATCAGGCTGTGACAGAACTTCAGATGCGGCGCATAGACCGTTCGTTTGTCAATTTTGCCGTCGGCATTTTCATCTTCCAGCAGCACAACCTGTGACAGTGGTGGCTCGTTGGGATCTTTTGGCCCGACGGGATAGTCACCATATTCGACTACGAACATGCGGCCCTTATGATCGAAGTCAATCGCGACGGGATCTCGCACGAACGGTTCGCAGGCAACTAGTTCGATGCGAAAGCCGGGTTCGATCTGAAAGCAGGCCTGCGATTCTTCTGGCGACTTCGGAGGATCCGTCGGCTGATCAATCCAGTGCCGACCGCCTCGCTGCAGCTCAATCGCCTGAACGAGATCGGGCCCCGGAGTGTCCTGAAACAAAACGCAAAGGGCAAGAACAATTGACACAGTATTCATGATCGGGGCTCCGAAGGTGAGACATGAGCCAGGTGAGATATCGAGGGGCTCCGCATTCTGACAATTCTCAAACGACGTCGCTACTGTACGCTTTGACTCAATGATGAACGGATACAGCGGCAGATAAAGTAGGTCCTGCCTGCCGGGCAGGACTTCGCGACTTGTCGCGACTATGTGTGCATGGGGTTTAACAAGCTCGGGCCGAATTTGGCTTGGCAGCGTCGCGCAAGGTTCGCCTTGCGGCGAAAGTCCTTTCCGGCAGAAAGGACCTACTTTGAGTAGTTCGATTCGCGATCCCAATCAATCCGGCACGATTGTTGGAAATTGGGGCTCGTTAGGCAAAATTCCCCCGCGCAGGTTGAGAATCGCCTGACAACGCGGGTACAGTCGATTTTTCGAGGGGTTTCCGGAGGCTGTCTGTGTCAACGTCAGCGAAACTGAATAAGTCCTTAGGCAATCGTTCCGAAATTCCTGTAACAGTGTTCATCCGAGATCGCTGAGTGGTTCATCCGAGATCGCTGAGTGTTCTGCAAGGACCATCAATCTTGCCACTCCTGATTTTCGCAGCAGTGACTTTTTCTGCCTCGATTTAAGTTGAGATGACCATTATGAACTGGTTGAATTTCGATTTTCTGCAGCGAATCAAGACCGCCGCACTGCTCACCTTGACTTCCCTGGTTGTTCTTGCGGGATGTCAGGGAGGCGGAAGTGGAGACGAAATCCTGATCGGACATTTTGGTTCGATGACGGGTTCCGAAGCGACGTTTGGAACATCGACCGACCACGGAATCAAAATGGCCGTAGAGGAGCTCAACGCTTCCGGCGGACTGCTGGGTAAGAAGGTTCGGCTGATCACTTATGACGACAAAGGTGACGCTCGCGAAGCCGGTACCGCGGTGACGCGTCTGGTGACAAAAGATGGCGTTGCGGCGGTTATCGGCGAAGTGGCTTCCGGTTTGTCGCTTGCAGGAGCGCCCATCTGTCAGGAAGGCAGTGTCCCGATGGTCAGTCCATCTTCGACCAATCCCAAAGTGACAAAAATCGGCGACATGATTTTTCGCGTTTGCTTTATCGATCCGTTTCAGGGAACCGTCTGTGCAAAATTTGCACGCGAACATGAAGGTCTGAAAGCGAACAAAGCCGCAATTCTGACAGACCAGGCATCTCCGTATTCTGTGGGACTTCAGGAAGAATTCGAGAAAGCGTTTGTGGCCATGGGAGGCACCATCGTCACCAAGCAAACGTATCAGGCAGGTGACCAGGATTTCTCTGCACAGCTTACTTCGATTCGTGGAAGCGAACCGGATATTGTGTTCGTTCCGGGCTACTACACGGATGCCGGAAACATCGCTTTGCAGGCTCGCAAGCTGGGCCTGACCGTGCCACTGCTGGGTGGTGACGGCTGGGACTCGGTGAAGCTGGGTGAAATCGCGGGAGAAGCAATCAACGGCTGCTTCTATTCCAACCACTATTCTCAGGATGATCCGGCTCCCCGCGTGCAGGACTTCATCAAGAAGTACACCGAGAAGCATCAGCAGACACCGGATGCTCTGGCAGCACTCGGCTATGACACGGCACGCGTCGTGTTCGAAGCGATTCAGCGAGCCGGCTCAACGGACGGCCCAGCCCTGGCCGCAGAGCTGGCGAAAACAAAAGACTTTGATGGAGTGACGGGCAAGATTTCGATCGACGCCGATCGTAACGCCATCAAGCCAGCCGTGATTCTCGAAATGCAGGGTGGCAAGCCGAAGTTTGTGACAACGATTGCTCCTTAGGCGAGCGGCAGATAAGACCTTATTGTACGACGGACTTCCAAGTCCGTCGAAAGGCACGACGGACAAAGATGTTCGTCGTACAGCAGGTAAATTTTTATCTGCCGCTCGCCTTAGTACACTTCACCGGACTCGTTTTGATCATTCGCTGAGATAACCCTGTCGTTCATGTCAGACTTTGCCCAAACACTGATTACCGCCATCGCGATCGGCAGCCTGTATGCGCTGATCGCGCTCGGTTACACGATGGTGTACGGCATTCTGAAGTTTATTAACTTTGCTCACAGCGACATCGTGGTGCTTGGCGCCTGGTCAAGCTACACGCTGGCATCGCGAATCCTTCCAAAGCTTGGACTGGACCCGCACAATCCGGAAACCGTTCCTCCAATCTGGGTCGCAGCGGTTGTGCTTCTGGCAGCGATGGTGTTCTGTGGGGCTGTCGGATTTACCATCGAACGGCTGGCGTATCGTCCGCTGCGACGTGCGCCTCGCCTGAATGTGCTGATCACAGCCATTGGCGTGTCGCTGTTACTTCAGAACGTCGGACAGCTCGATTTTGTCTTCGGGGCCAGCCCGCAGAAAATGCCGCCGCTGCTGCCCAGCTGGGAACTGGCGTCGTTCACTTTCGGTGAAGGCGAAACAGCTCGCCGCCTTGTGATTGGTCTGGTGGATGTTGTGATTTTTTCCACGGCCACATCATTGATGCTGATGATGCAGTACCTGGTTTTTCATACGAAACTGGGTGTTGCGATGCGAGCGGTTTCGTTCAACACTGACACTGCCGCGCTGATGGGGATTCCGGTCGATCGAGTTGTCTCATTCACCTTCGTGCTCGGATCAATTCTGGCCGCCGCTGCCGGATTTTTGTACGTGATGAAGTATCCGGGTATGAATCAGCCGGCTCACACGATCTGGGTGTTGCTGGGTCTGAAAGCGTTTGTGGCTGCGGTAATTGGCGGCATCGGAAATGTGCGAGGCGCGGTACTCGGCGGTTTTGTGATTGCGTTCGTCGAACAATTTGGTGCGTTCTATATTTCGACCAGCTATCGTGACGTTTACGTGTTTACGCTGCTGATTGTGATTCTGCTGGTCAAACCCAGCGGACTGCTCGGTTCTCCACTGCGGGAGAAAGTGTAGTCATGGCAAACGGCCCTTCCTCATCTTCGACTTCAACGACTTCAGCATCAAATCGCGAACAGGGTCGCGAACAACGCACCGGAAACGCGTGGCTGGGACTGTTGCCGATCGCAGGAGGCCTCGCGATCGCGGCCCTGATGCACTTCTGTCTGCCAGGACTCATCGGGCAGTTTTATGCTCGCATCGTCACCGACATCGGCATCACGATTGTGCTGGCCGTCTCGCTGAATATCGTCAACGGGATGACGGGCCAGTTTTCGATTGGCCATGCCGGCTTCATGACGCTGGGCGGTTACACGGCCGCGACGATCACGTATTACGGTTCTATGTTCTTGTGGGACAGCGCTGGAAAGCACGGCGGATTTCTGGGCAGCGGAGAATGGCTGTTCATTGCGTCCTGTGTCGCGGGAGGCCTGTTTTCGGCCCTTGCCGGATATATTGTCGGGCTTCCATCTCTGCGCTTACGGGGCGACTATCTGGCGATTGTGACGCTGGGTTTTGGTGAAATCGTGCGCGTCATTCTGCAGCAAACGGGCAAGACAATCGACAGCGTCGAAGAATTCAAAAATGCTGGCTGGGCTCAGCTGATTCCTCCACCCGTGGGCGGCGCCGTGGGATTTGATGGAGTCCCAAAGTACACAAATCTCTTCTGGGTTTACGCGGTTCTGACAATCACCATCGTTGTGGCCTATCGCCTGAAAGGTTCCAGTCTTGGGCGAGCCATGATTTCGGTTCGAGAAGATGAAATCGCAGCTCAGGCCATGGGCGTGAATATCTCTCGTCAGAAAGTTCTGGCCTTTGTCATGGCTGCGTTTTTTGCGGGCGTGGCCGGCGGCCTGTTTGCTCATGAGCGCGGTGTGATCATCAGCCCGAAGGACGCCGGGTTTCAGCGTTCTTTCGACTATGTCATCATGACGGTGCTGGGCGGACGTGGTTCGATCACCGGCGTAACACTGGCCGCCATTCTGTTGACGGCGCTTCCGGAAGTGCTGCGGGATTTTGAGCAGTATCGTCTGATTGTTTATTCTCTGCTGCTGATCTTTATGATGATTGTGCGGCCTCAGGGATTGCTGGGAATTCACGAGATCTGGAACTTCTGGCAGCGTCCAAAATCTTCTGCCAGATCCGCATCGCAGGAGGCTCAGGCATGAGTCGGTCAGCGACAACATCAATTGCGACACCATCAACCGATGCCCTTCTGGACGTCGATCAGATTGGGATTTCGTTTGGTGGTCTGAAGGCCGTGCAGAATTTTTCCCTGAAACTGCCCCGCAGTGGTCTGTTCGGTTTGATTGGACCCAACGGGGCTGGCAAGACAACGGTCTTCAATCTGCTGACCGGTGTTTATCAGCCGGATTGCGGTCACATTCGTCTGGGCTCCACGCAACTGGGTCGCGGTAAGCCGCATGAAATCACAGCGGCCGGAATTGCCCGCACGTTTCAGAACATTCGGTTGTTTCCCAATCTGACCGTGCTGGACAACGTCCGTCTTGCCGGGCAGCTGAGAAACAGTCGAGGCCTGCTGGATACGGTGCTGAGGACTCGTGGCTATCATCGGGAAGAAAACGGGCTGCGCGAAAAGGCGCTCAACCTGCTGGAGATTTTTGAGCTTCAGGATCGCGCTGAAGAACTGGCCAGCAATCTGAGTTACGGCCATCAGCGCAAACTGGAAATCATCCGCGCTCTGGCGACAGACCCGCAGGTTCTGCTATTGGATGAGCCGGCTGCCGGTTTGAATCCTCAGGAAAAACGTTTGCTGGCGCAGTCAATTCGTCAGATCCGCGATCGATTTCAGGTGGCCGTGCTGTTAATCGAACACGACATGCCGCTGGTGATGGAAATCTGTGAACGCATTGTGGTTCTGGATCATGGCGTGACCATCTGTGAAGGAGTTCCTTCGGAAATTCAGAACGATCCGCGAGTCATCGCGGCCTATCTGGGAGGGAATCTATGTCCCTTCTGAAAGTCGACAACCTGTCTGTTTCTTACGGTGCCATTCAGGCGCTGCGAGGTTGTTCGCTGCGTGTGGAAGAGGGCGAGATCGTGACGTTGATTGGTGGCAACGGCGCCGGCAAGTCGACAATGCTCCGCACGATTTCCGGGCTGCTGAAACCGAAGCAGGGGACGATTCAGTTTGAGGGAAAGCCGATTCAGAGCCGACCACCGCATCTGATCGCTCAAAGCGGACTAGTTCATGTGCCCGAAGGACGCGGTATTTTTGCCAACCTGACCGTCGCCGAAAACCTGAGCCTTGGAGCCTACACCCGTCACGATCACGATCAGATTCGCAAGGACCGCGAACAGGCGCTCGATCTGTTTCCACGTGTCCGAGAGCGGCTGAAACAGGCCGCCGGGACATTGTCAGGCGGTGAGCAGCAGATGGTCGCCATCGCGCGAGCCTTACTGGCCAGACCAAAACTGCTCATGCTGGACGAACCGTCGCTGGGCCTGGCCCCGCAGGTTGTGCAGACGATTTTTCAGGTCATTCGCGAGATCAACAAAGCAGGCACGACAATCCTGCTCGTCGAGCAGAACGCGGCGATGGCATTAAAGGTGGCTCATCGAGCCTACGTGATTGAAGTGGGTTCCATCGAAATGGAGGGCCCCGCCGCTGATCTTGCCAACAGCGATGAGGTGCGGAAGGCGTACCTGGGGGCACATTGATCGTCGCCAGCGAATAAACCTGGCACTCGCGTGCGGCGGACGTGATTGGCCGGAACGCCTGGCACGTCCCGCTACAGAGTGAGTGCCAGTGCCTGTTTTTCAAGGTCTTCAGGCGTTCTTATTTCTTTGAATTCAGCGGCACTGCCAGCTGCAACTGATCAAAGCTGTCCTGTTCTTCGTGAGGCCGAACGCGGAAATACCAACTGGACCAGGAATTGATCGCCTTCTGCCGCCATTCGTTGGCCACGCGGAGTCGTTCCTCAGGCGTCGCCGTCTCAGGCAGTTCTTTAAACGGATCGAGTGTTTCATTAAAGCCTTTGGGCTTTCGCGCGATATAACGCAAAGCGGCAATGGCTTCCACGTTCACGTCGATGGAGGGATCGCGAATACCGTCCAGCATCAGCGGAATCAGGTTGAAATCCCCCGTTCGCCCGAGAGCCCACACGGCCGCTTTTCGCACATCGGCATTCGGGTGCTTCATCAGACTTTTTAGTTTATCCGTTTGTCCGACGAGTTTTTCCGGATCATCGATTGAGATTACGCTTCGCACGATCTCATCGGCAATCTCCGGCGGCGTTTCATCCAGAGACGCAAAATCCATTTTCGAAATGTCATCAATCAGCAGATCCAGTTCTGTAGGCTCGCGTTTCACTTCCTTGTCACCAAACGGATTGCCCCGTTTCCCCTGCTGACGCCCAATGCCGTATTGCTTGTCGAGCGTCTGCTGAGTCGACTTCATGAAATAAAGAATGGCAAATGAAGTTCCGATTGTTGTCGAAGAATGTTGCTTGCTGTCACGATCGAAGATGCCTTCCGGACTTCGCATTGAAAGCAGAATATCTCCGTAGGTTTCATACCAGTTTCGGCCATTGACTTCGTCGAGTTCATACAATGCTGCCGCTCTTTCGAGTGCGTAAAAGAGGTAGTAAGGGAAAAGGACGTCATTCTCGCGTTGAGGAGGTGGAAAACGAACTTCAATCCAGTTGAAGGCGCGTGTGATTCGGGCATCAATGGTGCTGGCTGAAATTCGAGGGCGATAGTCCGGGAAAACAGACAGCTGTTTTTCTGTGGGTTCGTCTTCAACTTTTTCCAGAACGCCGAATGCCTTTTCCGTGGGTTCTTTTCGTTTCAGCTGAGTCTTGGGGCCATACAGCAACAGTCGGCCTATTCCCATACTTGCGGCCCCGGCCATTGCCATGTTGTGTGTCGGTGTTCGATTTGCCCCTTCCGGTCGATATCCCCAACTTCCGTCCTGGTTGCCGCTTTCCATGTGCCAGTTCAGACTTCGTTCAATGACTTCCGGGGAGACATTTGCCCCTGCACCTTTCGCGGCCCACAAGGCCAGCATGGCATACTGAGCCATGCTGGTGTCGGAGTTGGTCGAGGATTCAGACCATCCGCCGCTTGTGTGCTGTTTGGAAGCAACATAGTTGGCGATTTTTTGTAAAGCAGGAAGATGCTCCTCGGGATTGACTTCAGCCAGCAGGAGAGCGTCGACGCCGGACTGATAAATGTGGTCATAACCTGAATGTCCCGCTTCCGCTCGCGCCAGTGCATCTCGGATTCCGTGCTGTACCAGTTCGTCCTCTGCAGGCTCACCCGCCTTGACAAGCGCATACGCCACCAGGCTGGATTCACGTTCCGGAATGTTCCCAGCCTGTGAATGCAGGTAACGAACGCTGCTTGCAACGGCTTCATCGTATCTTGCAATTCCAGTGGTTTTGCCAGCCGCATTTGCAATCGAATGGCTGTAAAAAAACAGACTTAGCAGCAGCAGGAAAATCCGCATCTCTCGTCTCCAAATCATTCGATCCAGCATCGCTGTCAAGGCCGCAGACAGTCGCTCACCTGATTCCGAATCATACCGCGAATCACTGCCGGACAAAATCTATTTCGAGCAGCGTAATCAACAAGACTGCCAACGGATATCTCAAGCCGCATGGGTCGTCCCCAAAAAGTTTGACGAATGGGCTGAGTAATCCGAAAAGTCTCTGTGCAGCCGTCTGCAGGGCCATTTTGACGTCCAGTCCAACAAATCGAAACAGTGGGAGAATGAGAATTCTCCAGCCGGCGATCCTCCGTTAGCAGTCCGAGGACTGACCGAGCAATGGTTGTTCCGGGTTGGGACCCTTGATAAGGAGCGGTGGAACGGTGCTGCAGCAGCCTGCTTAGTCGTCACAAAGTGCTCATTTCGTTGGAGATTTGTACAGCTGACTGAAGGCAGTGCTGGTATGCGGCTCCGGTTATTCGTAGCATATGAGGAGCGCGGATGGCCGATTGTTTCTGACTCCGGCATTTGGACGCCTCGGAGTGACTTTCGGACGAACGACACGTTGCGGCAAATCTGCCGCCGTGTTTCAAAGCATGAAGATGCTGTTTCATGGCGAGGATTTCAGATTGGATGCGGGAACAGAATTGTATCTGGATCTGTTAAAACGATGTCTGATGAACTCGATTTATTCGAGCAGTGAAGTCAGAGATCTTGTGCCGTCCAGAACGTATAAACGACTGCTTTTCCGTCATGTCCTGCAGCCACTGCTTCGTGGAGTTGGTGCTCGCGTTGTTGTCCCGTATGAGTACGACGACCAGAAGCGGCTGAATGGAACAGACTGGTCGCCGATGGCTCACACAATGATCGGCAGGAAAAGGCTGGACAATCTTCAGCAGTGTATTCAGGATGTCCTCGAAAACCGGATCCCAGGGGATTTCATCGAAACCGGAGTCTGGCGTGGTGGAGCGACAATTTTTATGCGGGCCATACTGAAAGCCTTTGGAGATACCTCAAGAGTTGTCTGGGTTGCCGATTCATTTGAGGGCTTACCTGAGCCGGATGAGAACATCTACCCGAAGGATAAAGGTGATACACATCACACGCATAAAGAGTTGGCTGTAAGCATGGAAAGTGTCGAGGAGAACTTTCGAAAGTATGGCCTTCTGGATGATCAGGTTCAATTTCTGAAAGGCTGGTTCAGAGATACCCTGCCAGCGGCGCCGATAAAGAAACTGGCTATTCTCAGGCTTGACGGGGACATGTACGAATCGACGATGGACGGACTGAAGCATCTTTATCCCAAACTGTCGGTCGGTGGCTATTTGATTGTTGACGACTATGGTGCGGTGCCAGCCTGCAAGGAAGCCGTTCATGATTTTCGACAGGATCACGATATCAATGAAGAAATCGTTCGGATTGACTGGGGCGGGGTGTACTGGCAGAAGATCGCTGCGGCTGGGCAGTGAACGTAGGATAGTTTCAGAAGACTGGCCTTTAAAGGATCGATGATTGGTATGCCTCATCTGCCAATGTGAAACGGGACAGACTCATAGTGTGCGTGAAATGATGTTCGGCACACGAGAGGTGTTTCATTATTTTGAATGTGATCTCTGTAGCTGCCTGAGTCTTCGGGATCCACCGAATGACCTGTCGCAGTACTATCCCGCGGAAAAATATTATTCGTTAGGTGCGACTCGATCGACTCTGGTTCCGCGAAATGAGTTTCGCCGCTGGCTGAAAAAATATCGTGACCGCGCGGCGTGCCTCAATCGCGGTGGAGTGGCAGGGTTTATTGCGAACCGATACCCAAACGAAGATGCCAGCGTCTGGAGAAACTGGCTACGGCACACCTCAGTGAAATCTCATTCCGCGCGGATTCTGGATGTCGGTTGCGGGCAAGGGTGGCACCTGTCGCAGCTGGATGCCCTGGGGTTTATCAATCTGACCGGAGTCGACCCCTATCTTCGGGAAGACGACTGTTCCGGTCCGGTCAAAATCCATGCCTGTCAGCTTTCCGAGCTTTCTGATTCCGGATTTGATTTGATTACGCTGCATCACGCGCTGGAGCATGTGCCAAATCAACTGGATACACTGCATCAGATCAGCCGGAAGCTTGCCCCAGACGGTCATTGCATGGTGCGAATCCCGATTGTTTCACGCGGGCCCTGGAAGACATACGGAACAGACTGGGCTGAAATCGATGCTCCACGGCATTTTGTGCTGCATACTGAGATGAGCCTGAAACTGGCGGCTGAACAAGCTGGCCTTTCGATCCGATGTATCCAATACGAGTCCGATATTTTCACTTACGCCGCCAGTGAACTTTATCGACGAAACCTGAGTTTGTACGACGATACTCAGAATCGCCAGCGTCCGTTGGCTTCTGTTTTTGACTCAGCAGAATTACAACAGTTTGAGTCCATGAGCAGAGCCCATCACATCCCCGCATGGGCGGGCCGCGCTGCATTTTTTCTGACGCGAACGAGTAGCGGCGAAGGATCAGGTCGACACGAAATATATAGTGATCTTCGGAGATGACGTTGAACCCCCATATTTCCGTCATTGTCCCGTCTTACAACCATCGCCGGTTTCTGCCGATGCGTATGGAGACGATCCTGAATCAAACGCGACAGGATTTCGAACTTATTCTGCTTGACGATGCCTCTCCTGACGGGAGTGGTGAGTTTCTGGAAACATTCTTGCATCACCCGAGGGTCAGGGTCATCAGGAACGACGCAAACACTGGCAGTCCTTTCGTACAATGGAATCGTGGGCTGAGCGAAGCCCGAGGAGAGTTGATCTGGATCGCCGAATCTGACGACGTCGCGTCACTACAGTTCCTGGAAGTACTTGCAGGGATCCTGGATCGCGATCAATCCATCGGACTGGCTTTTTGTTGTTCGCAGAGAATCGACGAAGAGGGAACTGTTCTTTCGGAGACCACTGCTCACCCAGAGAACACAATATGGCAATGCGATTTTCAGATGAAGGGGCCGCCGTTTGTCAGCGGTCCGCTGTATTTTAGCAATCTCATTGTCAGTGCCAGTGCGGTCGTCTTTCGGCGGCATCTTTACGAGATGGTGGGCCCCGCCCCTACCGAGTTTCGATTGGCCGGTGACTGGCTGCAATGGTGCAGGATGCTGTTGATAAGTGATGTTTATTATGTTGCTCAAGTACTGAGTGCGACGAGAATTCACACCAACACTCGGCGCCACGGTACTGCGTCCAGCGGAACTCTTGAGCTGGAAAGCCTTGGTGTCCAGCATCAGATCCGCAGCGGCGTGAATGTCGATCGCAGCCGAATTCGTGAAGGCGCAGAAAGAGTCGCCATATCATGGCTGCAGTCCATGCGTGCGGGGAGGTTTTCTGGCTCCGTCTTCCGACATCCGCTGTTTCTTTGGAAACTTTTTGCGACAGATTTTGCAACCGGCTGCTTCTTTGCGATAAACTGGCCCTATGCCTTCGCTGTTTGGTTGGTCAAAAGGTTCATCGTCCCGTCTCGCGGACCTGTGTGCTGAAATTATCCTTCGCCAGAATCCCGGAATACGCAACGATCAAAAGTGTCCCAGTCTTTGCATAAAAACAAGCGTTCCCTGTGCTTTGTTGCATTTGATGCCGTTTCACTGATCTTCCCGGATGGTTTGGGCAGTATCGGCGGAGCAGAAACGCAGGTGGTATTGATGGCTCGCGCTCTTGCCATGGCTCCGGAGGTGCGGGTCATAGTCGTAGTACGCGATTCCAGACCTCGTCCCGTTCAGAATGTCGATGGTTTCACGGTTGTCACGAGAGTTGATCGGTTGTTTCGGATCAGGCGTTTTTTTTCCGAACATGTCTCGATGTCTGGTTCTTTTCCCTGGCTGTCCATCCGAAGGTGGCACCCCAGTCTTGTCTGGCAAATTCCTCTGCTTTTCGCGGCTAACCTGTTCGGGAACAAATCAACCTCACACTTTCATTTTGATTGGCTGACAGAAACTATCGACAGCGAAGTTTTCTGCTGCACAGGAACAAGTGAACGGACAGCCAATGTCTTTGAAGCGGCGCGAAAACAATTCCGCAGGACGGTGCTGTTTGTGGTTTCTGATGCTGACCTTGATGAACGCTATATCAACGTTCCGGGATTTGTGAACAAGTACGGGGACGTCGGACACCGTTGCGTCGATTCCATCAGAAATGCAGACCTGATTGCCTGCCAGACAGTTCTTCAGCAAAGAATGCTTGCCGATCGTTTTGGCAGAGACTCCATCATATTTCCTAATCCGTTTGATCATGAGGACTGGAAAAGAAGACTGGAGACGGGAATTCTTTCGAAGTCCTTGAGAGCTCAAATTCCTCCACGCTTTGTTCTGTGGATCGGTCGTTCCGAACGGCATCACAAACGACCGGAACTACTGTTGCAGGTTGCCGGAGCCTGTCCTCACGTGCGTTTTGTGATGGTGATGAATACACACGACGAGATAGTCGCAGCGGAAGTGCGAAGGAAATGTCCTGCGAATGTTGAGATCATCGAGCGAGTACCATTCGGCGAGATCCCCTGCATGTTTCGTCAATCCGCAATGTTCATTAGTACGGGCAGCAAGGAATTTGAGGGTTTTCCAAACGTGTTCCTGCAGGCCGCGGCGTCCTCAGTTCCAATTGTGACTCTCGAAGCCGACCCGGGTTTTATTGCCGAGCACCATGCCGGAATTGTTTGTGATGGTGATATCGCTCAGATGGCACGCGAAGTGGCCAGGCTGTGGGATGATTCCAGCGAAGCCAGGAGTCTTGGACTGAATGGAAAAAAGTACGTGATTCTCCACCATTCTGCCACGGATACGCGCAGACGCCTTCTTGAGTTGATGGATGCGGTGCTCTGATTTTGTTGTATGATGACGGCGAATTAAACTGGAAGGCATTCGAAAATATCCACGACATCGGTAAATCTCTGCGATTGCGTCTGATGCTAATGCGTCGTTTCTTCGTACGACTTCACTGTCGCGTGAGTGCCAATTCATACAAAAGAGGTCCCCTTGGAGTTTCGCAAATCCGTCGCGGCATGTGTTACGTCCGCCGCCAGGGCTATTGGGCTGGATGAAGCCATCGCCTTTTCTGTATCCGCACGCTTGTGGCAGGTTTTCGCAGCGACTGGCACTGTCATTCTGATGACACATTTTTTCTCCAGGGAACTGCAGGGTTACTATTACACCATCGTAAGTCTTCTGGCGATTCAGGGTTTTCTGGATCTTGGACTCAGCGGGATTATCGTGTTGCTGGCCAGTCACGAATGGGCCCATCTTGCAGTTGTGGGGGGCTGTATCTCCGGTCCTGTTGAGTCGAAAGGAAGGCTGGCGGAAATCCATCGATTCGGATGTTGGTGGTATTCCTGGTGTGGGACTGCGTTCCTGCTTCTGGTCACACCGCTTGGGATTTATCTGATGTGGGGTCATCGTATCGACGGGCGCTGGATTCAGCAGGACTGGCTGCTGCCCTGGGTGATCTGTGTGGCGCTCAATTCCACATCAATGCTGTTTGTACCGAGGATCGCGATTCTTGAGGGCTGTAATCAGGTAGTTGCGGTGAACCGAATGCGGTTTTCACAGTCGATAACCGGAAGCATTTGTGTCTGGATCAGCATGGCGTCCGGATTTGGTCTTTGGACTCTCGTGGTTTCCAATCTGGTCAGGCTCATCTGGGAACTGAAGATCGTTTACGGGGAGTACGGGCGAATGCTGACTGACCTGGCTTCAACTCGCCATGGTGGTCATCTCGACTGGAAGACCGAACTTTGGCCGCTGCAATGGCGACTGGCCATTCAATCCGTTTGCAGCTATTTCGCAACGTGGTTCATTGTGCCGGTGACATTTCGATTTCATGGTGAAGTTGCGGCTGGACAGATTGGCCTGACATGGCAGCTGCTGACAACAGTGCAGGGTGCAAGTCTTGCATGGCTTCAAACTCGCCTGCCGCATTTCGGTGGCCTGCTTGCTTCTGGTAAACACCGTCAGTTGGAGCGAGAAATGTTGCGAGCCTCTGTGCTTTCTGTGGCTGTTTTTCTTGGCGGGATGACTGCATTCTCCGTAGCACTTTATGGCTCACAATTTGTCGGAATGGATCTTTTCAGCCGTTTTGTTTCGCCCACAACAATCCTGTTCTTTGCAATTGGCCTTGTCGGATGGACTTTGGCAATTGCGGAACAGAGTTATGTTCGCCTCTTCAAAACAGATCCGTTTCTGCTGATCAGCGTGCTGGCGAGTTGCCTGATGGCGTCTGCAATATGGCGTTTTGGCTCCACATCCGGCCCTTACGGCCTGAGCATTGCTTACTGCGGCGTCTCATGGTTGTATGCGGTGCCGGTGAGTACCTGGATTCTCTTCAGGCACCGTTCTAAATACCTGACCCAATAGCTGCCAATTTTTCCTACTGGGATCACAAAACCCTGCGAGATTAAGTTCCGGGGAAGTTGCGACTAAATGCACTTGACCTTGATCATGAACCAGGCGCATCATCCTGCGAGATTCATCAGAGGTAGCTGTTGGTTGTCCGATCTCACAGGCGAGCCACTTCGAATGTCCATTTCCCTTGAACGACAGGCCAGCATTGGCAATGGGATACTGGTGATTGTCAGCAGCGCGCTGGGGGTGTTTGAAGCCACTCGGCTGCTGGGAATTGGACTGGGAATCTTTATGGGCCTTGGGCTCATTTTTTCTGGAGTGACCCGCTTCTGCGGATGGTACAAAATTTTCGCCCGGATGCCCTGGAATCGCCACTGAGCAGATGGCCCGATCGCGTTACGAGTTTCGCCGATCCTTTGCTCCACAATGGCCGAAACGTTTTGTTCGCCACTCGCAATGCGAGTAGGATACGCATCCCCGCGTTGCCTGTCGTCCGTATAAGCGAGCTATCTCAAATGCCTTCACGAACCTCTGCCTGCCTGTGTCAGTTCCTGATCGTTATTCTGGCAACGACAGCAACGCTGTCCTCCGCAATCGCGCAGAAGCCGCCGAGCCTGGGATATGTTTATCCTCCCGTCGTGCGAGCCGGCGAGACTGCGACCGTCGATCTGGGCGGCTATGACTTCACGATTGACCTGCAGTGGTTTGTGCATGATGGCCGAGTTCAGCTTCAGCCCGCGGGCCAGCCTGGCGACTATCTGGTTCCACCGCCACCCTTCTGGTTCGGACCACGCACCAGTCTTCCTGCGATGCCGATCCCGCGCGAGGTCTCCGGAAAAATCCTGACACCCGCCGACATGCCTGATGGTCTTGTCCGCTGGCAGGTTGCAAATGCCAACGGTGCGTCGGAGACCGCGATGTTCTATGTGAGCCGCGGTCATGAAATTACCGAAAACAGATCCCGCGATCTCCCACAGCGACTCGAAACATTGCCGGTTGCAGTTTCCGGCCGCCTGAGCCGACTCACCGAAGTCGATCGCTATGAATTGCAAACAGAAAAGGACCAGCTGATCACCGTGGAGCTGATGGCCCGGCGACTGGGTTCGGATTTCAATGGCGTGCTTCAGGTTCGTGATGCGGCCGGTACTCTGATCGCCGATTTCGTTGACACGGCAGGCCTTGATGGGCGGATCACATTTGCCGCAATTGCCGGAACGCTCTACACCGTCAGCGTTAATGATCTCGATTTTCGAGGTGATCGTGCGTACGTTTATCGACTGACTTTTGCGACCGGCCCCCGAGTCCTGGGAATGCTGCCGGCCATGGCGCAACGCGGAACATCGACCACGCTGGAATTCTTTGGCCCCGGCCTGAATTCGGGCACCAACATCATCGAATCTGTGCGAGCCGAAGTGGCCATTTCCAGTGACATCAACCAGTCATTACAAAACTACATTTTGAAAACGCCTGCCGGTGAAATCCCAGTGCAGATTCCTCTGTCGAATCTTCCCGAGGCTGTGCAGACGGTTCAGGATCCAGGCAATGTGGCCCAGTCTCAGCCGGTGTCCGCGCCAGCAGCCGTCACCGGACGATTTATCGGTCCTGCAAAGATTCACCGGTACTCGTGGCCCGTGACGATGGGCGAACGCTGGTCTCTGGACGTGCAGGCACGCGCTCTTCTGTCCGATCTGGATGTGGCTCTGGAAGTTCTTGACGGCGAAGGAAAGCCGGTGGCCGATAACGACGATGGCTCAGTCAACAGTGATGCCTCACTCCAATTTCAGGCCGCAACCTCGGGCACGTTTACGGCGATTGTGCGAGGGATCTCTGTCTCTGAAGATGCGGTCAACACGACGTATCGTTTACAGCTGGCTCGGGAGTCTGCCGACTTTTCACTGTCAGCTCCGCAGATCGTCAATCTTCCGCTTGGGGGTAAGGCAGAGATCACCGTGAAGGCCATTCGAACGGGCGGTTTTGACGGTGAGATTTCCTTGAAGCCGGAGACCCTGCCGGAAGGCGTGAGTGCGTCGGGTGACTGGATCATTCCGGCTGGCAAAGCAGACGCCAAAGTCAGCCTTGAGTCTGCGAAAGATGCGGCTGTCGTCGCAGCGGTGATTCGAATTTCCGGCACGGCCGCCATTGATGGCACTCCGATTTCGCGAACTGCCACGGCCGCAGCGTCCGGAGTTCTGAATCCGCTCAACGCAGCCGACCGCGACATTCCTCACATCCTGCTCGCCATGACGATGCCCGCGCCGATCGAAGTGCTGGTTGTCGATAAGGAACGTCAGCGCGATGTCCATCGTGGCACGACCTATCTTGCGGAGCTGGACCTGGTGCGAAAGGACGGCTTTACCGGAGAAATTCAGATTGAGATGACAGCCAAACAGGATCGTCAGCGTATGGGAACTCGCGGACCGACTCTGACGGTTCCGCCTGGTGAAACCAAAGCGTGGTATCCGATCTTTTTACCGGAATGGCTGCCCATGGATTTGACTCGCCGCATCATCGTGCATGGTGTTGTTGCCGTGCCGGATCCCAAAGGCACGATCCGTTATCTGACAAAGCCTGGCAACGCCCGCATCACGATGATTATGGAAGGCGCACTGCTAAAACTAACGGCAGCCAATAACGATTCCGTCAGTCCGATTGGTTCTGTCGTGGAGATCCCAGTGACGGTTTCACGGTCACCAAAACTTTCTCTACCCGTGACTGTGACACTTGATATTCCGGGGGAAGCTCAGGGAATTCTCAGGTCCGAACCTGTCACCATTGCCGCCGACCAGACCACTGGCATCCTGCGGATCGAGTCTCAGGCGGATAACAAGCTGGCTGGCCAGTGGACTCTGACACTCACAGCGACTGCGCTGCAGGATGCTCAGTGGCCCATGGTTTCACAAACCGACATTCGTGTTGAGTTCAAGCTGCCGTAGCTGGCGCGGTGCAGAGGCCGTTGGGCCATCGGGGCGTGTTCCAATGCCATTACTATTAAATCGTTTAACCCGACTCGAAGAGGAGGCTTCCCGGACCACCGCCTCCTCTTCGAGTCGGGTTAAACGGAAGCGATCGCGACTGAGTCATTATTGTCACCCTGAGTGACGTATAAGTCCACGGCATTTGACTCGGGCCCGGTGGTGGGAGCGGTGCTCAGGCGATGGAATTTTCCGGTCGTCGAAAGCCCCAGGTGGCGGCGAGCGCATCGGCTGCTTCTTCGACGTCCAGAATTTCGCCCCACGGGCCGTTGCGCAAAAACGCATGAGCGAACTCATGGGCGATCACATAATGAGCAAACGCTTCGGAACAGTGGGACAACTTCAGTCGCAGAACCACGCAGCGAGTACCACTGCCGATCGGCCCAGGTGTCGGCATGTACAACGTCCAGCCCTGGCCGGGGACATAGTTGTCGATGGTGACGCGGAACCGAGGATCTTCGATAAAGTCGCGCTGCACGTGGTCCGGAATCACATGCAGCACCGCCAGGACTCGCTGGTGCAGCTCCGGATGGTCTTCGAGCTCAGTGATCAGTGAAGAAAAAATGTCGGATCTCTTTTCGTGAGTTCTGAAACGCGGGCTGGGAACTCGAACCTGTGGACGTGGCTGATCCACGCCGCACCGCAACAGCCCGGATTGTGACTCATTTCGTCGCGGAACGCGCCCAGCGTTTCGGTATTTTGCATGAAAAGCCAGCATTCCGAAAGTTCTGGAGGCTTCCTCCACGACGATGCCCACTCAAAAGCAACATCTGGAAAGACGGGCATCGTCAGGGGCTGCAGTCGTGGATTTCGGTAGGTCCTGCCTGGGGTGCGCGACAAATAGGAATCTGGCTCAAAAATTTTTAGGTGAGTTCTATTCCGGAAGGGGAACGCATCGTTTGACCCGACTCGGAGAGGAGGCTTTCTCACGGCTGCACTTTGTGCAGCCGTCCTCCTCTCCGAGTCGGGTCAAACGAAGTCTTCCGCTGACAACAAAATCCTTCTCTGAAAAATCTCCGAATTTCCTCGAAACTGCTATTTGTCGCGCACCTCAGGTCCTGCCTGCCGGGCAGGACTTCGTGGCATGCCGCGACCAGTTTGCAGGTAACGACACAATGCAGGCTGCTATCCTCAGCGAATTGCGCACACGCTTCGCCTTGCGGCGAAAGTCCTTTCCGGCAGAAAGGACCTACTCCAACAATCATTCGAGACTACACCCATCGGTAGGTTCTGCCATCGCCGCTGACAGATTCGCAAGAATGCGATGACCAGCTGTGCAGTGCAGGCCATCATTCCCTGAAACACAACTCAGTTCTCTGGAAATGGTTTTGCGGGCTCTGAATCCGGCGCCGTTGACAGCTCAGCAGAAGCCTGAGCATCCGTTAACTGGCCGAGTGACTTCGGAAACTGTTGCTTCAGCCTCTTTACTCTGACGGCGACGACGGATGACTGCCCACCCTCGTATTGTTGAGCTTATGGAACGCAATCCCCACCTGGCCGGAACGAATTGTGACCGACGGTTGGTTCGGGTCTGGCTGCAGACATCCTCGCACCAGGTAAATCTTGTTTTGAAATTTCCACGCATCGGGGTCGATCACCAGCAGCTGCGGGTCGCCTTCAGGGATATCATCCGTTTGCTTTTCCACAACGCCGATCCAAACGCGAGCAATGACCGCTCGCTCACCTGGCAGGAGTTCAACGTTGTTGCCGGTTTCCTGAACTCCACTATTGACGCGAGGCATTGTCTGAACCTGCGCCTGAGACGTCTGCCGAACTTCAAAGAGAGCTGCAAGTTGATCGTTTCTCTGTCCTCGAAGAGCAATTGACTCAGTCGAGACGTTTTCAACAACGTACTGCACCTCCTGAGCTTTGTTCCAGGGCGAGTTCTCTGACTTCACGACAATTGCCAGTCGCAGCCCATTCTGAGGCTCGCCCCAGGCGCCAGCGTCAATCTCTTCGGGTAGACCGAGCCTTATTGGTGCAGGTGGATTTGACGGACCTGGAACTGCGGTGCTGGCCCCTTCTACCTGCGCAGACTGTTCTACCCGCGTAGGCCGCGGTGATCCTTCCCAATTCGATTCCGGATTCAACAAGTCTTCAACTCGTCGATCCACGATCTGATCGGCGATGCGATCTCGCATGTCGAGCGACTGTTGAGTCTTCTCCAGACGAGCCTTCATCTCCAGCAACTCGGTTCGCAGCAGGCTTTGTCGCAACGTGAAAGCTCGCTGCACGGCCGTTCGCAGTTCGGCCTTCTTTGCAGCGTCTGGAGTTTCTCGAAGAAACTCGGCGAGATCGTGAGCCTGCCTGTTGGCGGTTTCGTAGTCGGTTCGCAACTCAGCGACCTGTTGTTGAGGTGTCTTTGACGGATCTTCACCAACTGCTGACTTGCCGTCTTGCTCTGGCTTGGCACTCAGTTCACGTGGTGTTTCATCAAGCTTCAGCAGTAGTGCCTCCACCGCCTGCAATTCTTCCGCCGACCCAGTGACGACCACGGAATTGTGCAGCTCATCAGCGTCAGCTCGGAACGGTTTCGCTGTAAAGAGTTGCAGCAATAAATCAGTTGTCGAAGTGGCCTGGCTGTTCTTGAGTGCGAAGATTCTTATTTCACCAGCTGGCACTTCTCTTGCAGCTTTAAACGCCGCTTTCGTTTCGTCGATCGTCATACCAGCTCTCAGACTCACGTCACGTTTATGTAACCAGTCACGCAAGAATGAAGGCATACGATCGATTTCTACCTGATCGACGATACCATTTCCGTCCGCATCAATCCCGGGCCTACTCGGACCGCGCGATTGACTGCCGCCCTCCGGAGTTGCACCAGTGGGCTTCTCCTGGCTGGCTGCTTCCGAAACTGCTGGGCCAACGCCTATGGGCGATTCGGCGTTAGCGGCCGGTGGCTGTTCCTGAGCTGAGCCGACAGAGATCGCGAGGCTCCAAAGGATGCCGAATAGAATGAGATGGTTGATGGCGAACTCCCGATGGGAAAGATGGGAAATCGTGGTGAAAGTTGTTGGCCGAGCGTTACTTCTGTTTGACCCGACTCGAAGAGAAGGTAGGGCTCTCGGCACCTCCTCTTCGAGTCGGGTCAAACGAGTAATTCAATTGCCACGGTCTGCGACTTGTGGCCAAAGTGGGGAACTGAATCAATTATTTGTCTGATCATGGCAGTGGTTCCTCCCAGAGCTTTTCCGCGTCCTTCTGCCACTTGTTGAAATCGCTGCGGAGTGGTGAGACAATCTCTTCGCCGGCATCCCAACTCGCAGACGTCTCGGTCGAGATGACTGTTGGCTCGCCGGATGACGGAGGCTCAATCGTTACTGGTTTCTTCGAAAACAAACTCATTCCAACGACGCCGGCCAAAACGCACATACCGATGACCAATAACCAACGCCGCAACGAAAACAGCCGCGTCGGCACAACGGGACATTCCTTCGGCAGTGGCACAGTCGCCGGTTGCTGAACGTGAGCCAGACATCCTTCCAGCAACTGAGCCACCTCAGTCGCACTTGCGAATCGATCGCCGGGACTCTTCGCCAGCAACTTGTGAACGATCATCTCAAACGACGCCGGAAACTGCGGCGAGATCTCACGCAGCGGGCGAGGTGACTCATCGGTCAACCGGCGCAGAATTCCATACGTCGATTCGGCACGGAACGGAGTACGTCCCGTGGCCAGCGTGTACAGAACCGTGCCCAGACTGAACAAGTCACTGCGAGCATCCACGGGTTCACCGCGAGCCTGCTCGGGTGACATGTAGAGCGGCGTTCCGGCGATGATTCCGGTGCGAGTGATGCTGGCATCGTCGATGGCTCGGGCGAGTCCAAAGTCGGTGAGCATCACTTTCTCGACGCTGATCTCCAGCAAAATATTGGCAGGCTTCACATCGCGATGAACCAATCCCTGAGCATGAGCCGCAGCGAGCCCATTTGCAGTCTGCATGCCGATGCGAAGTACGTCGACCAGTTCCAGCGAGCCCAGTCGATCGAGCCGCTGCTGCAACGATTCGCACGCCACGTACGGCATGACGATGAACGGCAATTTGCCACTGGAATGGACCGTCAGAATCGGCATCACGTTCGGATGCAGAATTGCGGCCGTAGCTTGTGCTTCTCGTGCGAATCGCTTACGAGCCGCCGCGCTCACTGCCAGTTGCGGTGCCAGAACTTTCACTGCAACCAGTCGTTTCAATTCCAGCTGATAGCCCTTGAGCACCACGCCCATCCCGCCGTGCCCGATGACTTCCTGAATCTCAATGTCGCCCAGTCGCCCGATGTATTCCGCCGACGTTGAGGGATCGAGACACTCGACGGCGAAGTCCGCTGCTGAGTCCGATTCGACAACTCGCACAGCCCCAATGCCCGATCGTTCGGATTCACCCGATTCACACGCCGCCTTCAACGTCGCACCGACTCGAGTCCAGGCAGCCGGCCGACCAGCCAGCTTCTCCAGTTCCCGCTGACACTCTTTGCATTGCGACAAATGCGCGGACAATAATTCCTCTTCCGCCTCAGTGAGTCGGTCGTCGAGCGATTGTTGAAGTAATATAAGGTTACAGTTCATGTCGATTTCCAATTCGTGAGCCGCAAGGCGCTAGCCGCGGGTGAGTGTGAAGAAATCACGTGCGGTCAGCGCCTGTTTATTGATTCGTTTGACCCGACTCGAAGAGGAGGTGCCACGTGTTCCGCCTCCTCTGCGAGTCGGGTCAAACAATTTTGTCAACACCCGCGGCTAGCGCCTTGCGGCTCATTCCTCATCCAGCACCTCTTCAATGATGGCCCTGATCCTTGCAAAGATCCGGCTGCGAGACATGTAGATACTGCCAACGCTCACACCAAGATCCTTCGACACTTCGGCGATGGATCGACCTGCGACTTCCGTTTCCCAGAACGCTCGCCACGAGGATTCGCGGAACTCTGAACGCACCCGTTCCGCAGCCCAGAGAATCAGCTCCTGTTCGTACTGACGAAGCAAGTCCGCATCGACAGACGAATCGATTGTTTTCTCCAGCGCTGCCAGGAAATCGGAACCTCCCTGGCCGGTGATCTGCTTTCGTTCTCGCACCATGAACTTGATGACCACATTCCGAGCAACGCAGCCCAGCCATCGTCGAAACGACGCCGACTTTCCGTCTGCCTTCCAGCCATCCACGGATTTCGCGATCGCAATCAGCAACTGCTGAGTCACATCGGCCACATGACGATCGGGCGTACCCTGCTTTCGCACGAGTCGCGTCAGAAATGGTTCGTAGGCGCAGACGAACTCAGTCCATGCGAGATCATTTCGCGGATCCTTAAGTCGCACAATGAGGCTATGACGAGTTTCCGGCGGACGCATCGAACTCTGCAGTACGAGACACGCCAAAGTCAGACAGAAGCGAGTGACTATTATGGTGAGTCCTCCCGCCGGCAGGTAACTCACAGAGAAAAAGAGTTTTTTTGCAAATACTTAAGAGTCTCTGGCAACAGATTTCAAGAGCTCGTCAGGCCACTGCACCACTGTGAAGTCGTCAGGTGGTGCATAGGGATTATGTTGTTCGCACTGCGATATCATTTCGATCTGACCGATTCAAGACAGCTTGCCGTTTCGATAGCGTCGATCACTGAGTCTAACGTCCGTCTTTCAACTGGCGATACTTCTCAGTGTACTTATCGAACAGCTGAGTATGGCGACTTGTGAGGTCCACTTTGCGACCCTGAATCCATGCGGCGGTGATTTGCGTTTCTGTTTCCAGAGGATCCCCATCGGAAACAAACAGCGTGGCATCTTTGCCTTTTTCCAGCGTTCCGATTCGATCGGCGACGCCAAGAATCTCGGCTGGCCAGATGGTTATGGCCCGCAGCGCATCTTCATACGGCAGACCGTAAGCGGATGCTGTTGCGGCCTGATACGGCAGATTGCGAGTGTTCCAGGTTTCCGAACGGCCTGAACCTGAAATGCAGAACTTCACACCCGCCTGACGCAGTCGCTCCGGCAAAGTAAACGCAGCGTCGTAGTCGTCATGTTCGCGGCGAGGGTCCTTGTGGATCGCATCGACGATGACCGGTACGTTGTAGCGACGCAGAAGTTCGGCACACGATTCTGCATCGTAGCCGCCGAAGATGATGATCTTCACATTCTGTTCGACACTAAACGCGACAGCCGACTGAATCTGATCCGCTCGGTCTGCAACGATCAGCAGCGGAAGCCGGCCCTCGATCACAGGGAGCATGGCGTTGAGGCGACTGTCGAACGATTGCCCTGCCGGATTGATCGGACGCGCTTTGCTGTACGCTCGCGCCTGATCAAAAAGCCTACGCAGATCCTTCAGGGCCTGATTGGGATGATCGGTCTGATCTTCTTCCGGTTTCGCGTCTTTGGGGCGAGGCCGCTGAACCATTTGAGGCCAGTTGATCACTAACGCCGCGTCAGGTTTGAGAGTCATGTCTTCATAGGTCCAGCCATCGAGCTGCATGACAGACGCTTTGCCACTGACCAGACCGCCCGTTGGTGCACTGACTGCAATCAACACCCCGTTGGCTCGTGTGACGGGAATCAATTCGCTGTCCGGATTGACGCTGACATGAGCGCTCACGTTCGGATTGATCGAACCGGTTTCTGCAAAATCAATGGTAGCGCGAACGGCCGAGATTTCCGTGAGGCCGATCTGAGAATGAGCTTCAATCATGCTCGGATAAACATGCCGCCCTTTCAAATCGATGATCTCAGCCCTGGCCGGCATCGCCAGTCGCTGCCCAACGTCGGTGATTTTGCCGTCATGAAAAATGATCGTGCATTTTTCGATCGGCGGTCCGGTCAGCGTGTGCACAACGGCATTGACGAGCGCAACTGGCTTCTTCTGCGGCGCGCCGGGAATCTGGTCCGAGGCCACGGCAGTCGAAGACGTGATGAGCAGTCCAAGCAGGAGTATTAATTTCATGGGACTCAATCCTTCCCTCGTTCCAGGGCTCCAGCCCTGGAACGGGATGCCAGGAGGCTCCAGCCTCCCAAGGTATGTCAGTTTGAGAACCACAGCTCACGCGAGGCAGGAGCCTCGGTACAGTGCGTTCCAGGGCTGGAGCCCTGGAACGAGGAGAGAATTACTCCTGCGCCTTCACGGCGCGCTGATGGCTGAAGTGATGACAGTATTCATCCACGCGAGGCCACAGGTGAGCCGGGTCAGTGTCAAGTTCGCCCGGTTCTCGCATGTCCTCGCCGGATTCCAGGATCTTCTGAATCAGCGTGTTTCGCTTTGTAAGCGAATCCTTCTGCATCTGATCATCATCGCTGCGATCAAAGTAGCGACGACCGTCAACCCATGTCTGTTCACAGCGGCTGAAGTTTGACAGAGGATCACCACTCCAAAGAACGAAGTCGGCCTGCTTGCCAGTCTCCAGAGAACCCACCAGATGATCGATTCGCAACTGCTTCGCAGGGTTCAGCGTGACAAACTTCAGAGCTTCCTGACGCGGCACACCACCGTATTTGATAGCCTTCGCAGCCTCCTGATTCAAGTGGCGAGCCAGCTCACCGTCGTCAGAATTAAACGACACCACAACACCCTGCTTATGCATCAGGGCGCCCGCATGAGGAATCGCATCCAGCACTTCGAATTTGTAAGCCCACCAATCGGAGAATGCTGAAGCCATCGCCCCGGCTTTCGCCATCTCGTCGGCAACCTTGTAGCCTTCCAGAATATGCTGGAACGTGCCGATCGTGATCTGGTACTCCTTCAGAATGCGAAGCAGAGCGAGGATTTCGTCCTGTCGATAACTGTGACAATGGATCCAGCGGTCACCGTCCAGAACTTCACGCAACGCATCCAGTTCCAGATCGCGACGCGGCGGCAGACCTCGACGATTCGTCTTCCAGGCATCCATCTTGCGAGCATAATCGCGAGCTGTCTCAAAGGAATCTCGATACAGTTGTTCGACGCCCATTCGTGTCTGCGGATAACGCCCGTTCGCATCGGTCCAGTTGCTCTGCTTCACGTTCTCACCCAGAGCAAACTTGACGCCCTGGGGAGCTTCCTGAAACTTCATCTGTTCGCCCGAAAGTCCCCAGCGAAGTTTGACCACCTGATTCTGTCCGCCAATCGGGTTTGCCGAACCATGCAGAATGTTGGCCGTCGTCACACCACCCGCCAGCTGACGATAAATTGTGACATCATTGGCATCCACAAAATCGCCAACACGAACTTCGCACGTGATCGCCTGAGTCGCTTCATTGACGCCACCATCAGTCGCCATGTGTGAGTGACAGTCAATGATCCCCGGCGTAATGTGCAGGCCTTTAACATCGATCACTTCGGCTCCGTCAGGAATATCGATCCCTTTGCCGACAGCCGCGATCAGACCATCAGCAACAATCAAAGTTCCGTCTTCAATCAACCCCAGTGGTCCGCAAGTCCAGACGGTCGCATGAGTAAACGCTGTCAGCTTGGCCGCGGCCGGGATTTCATTCCGGCCAAACGCACCCAGTGGATAGTTCACTGCAAAAGATGCGGGCTTTGATTTCTTCGCAGCATCCGAACCAGCTGACTCAGTGACTTCCGTCTTTAGCTCACCATCGGGCGTTTCGTTTTCTGGTGTCTCTTTCTTGACCGCATCAGAGTCCGCTTCATCAGCCGGTTTAGGATCTTCAATCGGCTGACCCAGACGCGTTGCGGATGCAATCACGCGAGTCCCATTGGGCCACACGAGGCTGCCGATTCCGGCTGGGCGATCTTTTACCGCGGCATCCGTTTCCGTCAACGTCAGTGAGACGCGAACAGTGCCCTCGATGCCCCAGTCCTTACCGGAAAACGTTGCCGACAAAGCCGTATCATTGAGCTTCAGCGTCGCCAGATCCAGAACCTCTTTCTGCTCTGCGGATTTTTTTTCTGCAGCGGAATCAGCGGCGGCGGCTGGCTGGCCGTCCGCAGTCTGTTCATCGCCAGTCTGCTCAGACGAGACGGCTTCGTCGGGCTTTGCGTCGGAGCCTGGATTGCCTTCGCCCGCATTGGGATCCCCGATGGCTTCGTCGCTGGCTGCTTGTTTGCTGCCAGCTACTTTCGTTGTCGGCTTTGGAATCGACTGTCTTGAAATTCGGCCGTTGAGTTTGTCATCGACTTCCGTCACTTCAAGAAACAGTTGTCCCGGAAAATCGGCTGCCTGTTCCAGATCCATGCGATAATATCCTGCAGCACTTCGAGCCCGATTGGAAAGATGCTCAAACCGCATTCCTGAGACCCACGTTTCCAGAACTTTTGTCTTTCCGTCGAACAGATCTCCGTCCGTCACCACAAAGCTCGCCAGCCTTCCGGCCTGAATCGCCCCGAGTTGACGATTCAGCCCGAACAGATCGGCCGGAGTTTCCGTCAAAGCACGCAACGCGGATGCAGGTGACAGACCACGTTCAACAGCTTTTCGCAGTGACTTCAGAAAGTCGGCCTTTGATTCCAGACGATCCGTCGACAAGGCAAAGCGAATTCCGGCTGCATCGACACGCGCCGGATTTTCGGGAGCGATATCCCAGTGCAGCAGTGATTCCAGTTTCGCGTCCTGGGCAATTTCCGGCGTGGACACGTTGGGCGGCTTTGGAAATGCCAGTGGAAGAATCAGCGGCCTTTTTGTGGCCGCGATTTCATCGAGTCTGCGGTACTCGTTGCCGCTGCCTTT
>Ga0209702_10002999_pt1 | contig 27728 bp, 61 predicted proteins | sample FRY01_FD_187210 | JGI IMG/M metagenome (GOLD analysis project Ga0209702, IMG submission 187210) | Freshwater microbial communities from Lake Fryxell liftoff mats and glacier meltwater in Antarctica - FRY-01 (SPAdes) (version 2) | ecosystem: Environmental > Aquatic > Freshwater > Ice > Glacier... | reverse complement strand
CAAAAGTTAAAGTGTAAGCTCCTGAAGTATTATTAAATAAAGTATATTCACCTTCTACTGCATCAGTAAATACATTAATAGAAGCACCTAAAGCACCTGTAAATTCTATTATTTTATTATGAACTTGATCATCAGTAGCACTATCATCAGTATTAGATGTAGAATTGTTAGATACTAAAGTTACATTAGCAGTTCCTGCTACATTCACAGCAACATATCCTCTTACTGTACTATCAATTCTATTTAAAACGTAATTTACTAAATTACCCCAGTTACCTGAGTTTTCACCCGAAGCTTGTCTTTCTAATTTTAATCTCGATGTATAAGTTGAAGCCATAATTATTTATACCCTATAAATTTATTATTGTAAATAATATATATTTGTATTGATTTGTACACTAAATATTAGTCCAAGTTTCTATATTATTATCAGAAATTGGATCCCAAAATCTTAAATCTACAGGTATTACATTAGCTTGAAGACCAGTCATATTAATATTATTATTAGAATTAGGAATTATTGTAGCTAAATTGATACTTACTTGTTGACCCATCATAGGAAAAAAGCCTGAACTAGAGATTATCACAGAACTTATATTAGCATTAGCATCTATTCCAGTAATAGAAATAAAGTTTTCAGTATCGGTTGTAATATCAGATAAAGAAGATGTTATAACTTGACCAGTTATATCTATGAAATTAGCAGTTCCTGGTGTTGTAATTCCTAAAGAAGTATTTAATGTAAATTCAGGAACTACTATAGTCATAGTTCCATCTGCAGCTATTGCATAAGTTCCAATAGATCCAGTTGCTTGTTCACCAGTGATAAGATTTATAGTATCAGCTGTTGTAATTACATTAGATAAAGAAATAGTTGCTTGTTCACCAGTGATAAGATTTATAGTATCAGCTGTTGTAATTACATTAGATAAAGAAATAGTTGCTTGTTCACCAGTGATAGAAAATATTGATCCGTTACCAGTAAGTACTAATCCAATAGCACTATTCCAGGCACCTTCACTCCAAGATTCCCTACCCCAACCTTCACCCCAATTAACTGATGACTGAATTTGTTGTCCTGTAATTGCAGCAAGGGCATCAGGTGCTGTATTCCATGCACCTACATTATAACCTAGTCTTCCATATCCTACATTGGCACTCATAAGGAATTTCTCCTTATGCTATTCTTATTAGGCCAGCTGTTGCGTTAGCAGTAGGAAACTGTAATTCAAAAGTTCCGTTTGTAGAAGTTTTAACTCCTCCAAAATCTAAAACTGCAATTGCAGCATTAGCATTAGAATTATTGTACAGTAAAGCCGCTTGAGCAGAAATTGTTGCATTTGGAAATGTAACATTATCAGTATCAAAAATAGCAGTAGTTCCATCTACTGAAATTGCTACATTAGTCAGTGTGTTTCCACCGGTAGTGTAATTAGTTGATACATTAGATATCTCATCTAATGTTGTGTAGACTGTTGTGTTTGCTGCTAGTGAAGCAGCATTAGTATATAGTGCACATTTAAGAGTTTGAGCAGCAAGGTTTCCACCAGGCGACATCAAGTCTTGTTTAAATACTGTGCATATCGCTTGTATTATTGCCATATTATTGTCCTCCAGTTAATGTGTTTGTACCAACAGGGCTACCAGGAAACTTATAGTCCGTTCTTCTTCTTCTACGGGCTTCATTGTTAACAGTAGCAACTCTTGTATTATACAAATTTTTGTATATAGTATAATCTTCTATGTTCTTTGTAAAGAGATTTGCTTCGGACAAACATCCAAATAATAAAACATCTGGTATATTGTCAGTGTACCAATTTGTAGTGTTAGTATTAGATAATGGATTAACTCTACCTTGATATCCTAATTTTAAAGTATAAGCTTGATTTGGAGTAGGTGCTAGATATACTCTATTATCATCAAAATTAGCAAAATATTTAGGTTGGTCTTGAAGAGAAGAATCAGGCCAATATTCTTGACAAAAAGCTAATGTTTTTAATTCTAGATAACTTACATTAGAACCTACTGTTAAAGTTAAATAATTAAATAACATAGGTTCAATAGCTGTAGGAAGATTTACAAATCTATCTCCAATTACTGCTGTAGTAGTTACATTTTCATTAAATCCAATAGGGTCTATATCTCTTGATAAAGTAGAAAAAGTATTATCAATAAAAGTATCTAATTGATTAGTAAAATCAGTTCCTGTATTTTCAGCCCAGACTTGTATATCATTTTTTAGGCTGCTGTAGGTCATTGTCATTTTTTATTTCCTCGTCAACTTTAAATTTAGTCCATACATGTCCTGCAAATGGATAAGTTCCATAGTGCGTTAAAGGACTTTGAAGATCAGCATGTATCTTACCACCTAATTTTTGCCATAATCTACAAAAAGCATAATCTTCTGATAGATATCTATTACTTTTTTCATCAATAATACAGTCAAAAAGAGCATAACAGCTATCGCTACTATATCTTTCTCCATTAACTATTTGATCACTGGTATATTTAAGATTTGGATAAGCTTCTATCATCTTATAAAATACTTCTTTTTTTATACACATAAATCCAGTTGCCGCGTCTAATACTTCTGTAAAACCTTTATCTACTGAAATTTTATTTGGATTTGCAAAATTTAAATTATATCCTAAAGCTCTTTGTTCTATATATTTTTCACTTTGTTTAACTAGAGCAGGTATTCTATCCCATTCTATAGATTTTCTAGGATAAATTCCACAGGCTATATCATAATCAGATTCCAGGACACGTCTTACAGCTTCTCCTTTAAAACCAATATCGGCATCAATAAACATTAAATGAGTAAGATTATTTGGATTTTTTTTATCAGCATCTAAAAATTGACTTACTAAAGTATTTCTAGCCCTAGTAATTAAACTCTCATTACCCATAGTATTTAGTTGAACTTGGAATTTATTTTGAGCAGCTACTCTTGTTAAATCCATTATCCCGTGTAAATATGCTTCTGAAAGAAGACCGCCATAACAAGGTGTTGCGATCATTACACCTAATTTTTTATTTTCTATCATGTTACAACAGTAACATTTCCTAATCCCATTTGTAACAAATTTGTGTTATTTAAATACCATGAAGTAGGAATAGTTGCAACTCCTACATATAAAGGTTGCCCTGATGTATTTTCAAAACCAGGTAAAGCAGTTACTTGATTAGGAACTCCTCCAGTATAAGAGCCTGGTAATCCACCTCCTGTTCGTGCTGCCTGTGTTGCACTTATGTTAGCTTGAGGTCTAGCATTTTGTAAAGTTTGAGCATCTGTAAAATAAATTAAATCTAATTGAGGTTGTTTAGGTTCCCATTCTGAAGTATGAACAAACATTCCAGTCCATTCAAATACCATTTCTTGATAAGGAAAAGCTAAACCTGATCTATCAGAAATAGCAAGAGCATATTTACCTCCTGAGAATTTTGCTGAAGGGGCTCTGTGAGGTCTAGTACTTGCTGGAACTCTAGCCATTATTAATAAAAGCTGTTGTTAATCGCTGGTATAATTCTAGTAGAAGGAGTACCATCGCCAGCTATTAATCTTTGATAAGATTCCTCGTAATCTACTTTTAACATTTGTTGTTGTGTTGGAGCAATTCCTACTCTTTTTTTAGAAAGGTAATAAGCAAGTCCTGCGCACATGCACTCGAAAGCTCTAAAAGGTACATCTACATTTTGTTCTACACCACTTACAGTAGAAGCTGTAATATCTTCTATTTTTCTCATACGATAATAAGTAATATTATAATTAGTATCAGGAGCTGGATAAATTTTAAGTACTGGAGTATTTAATCTTTGTAAATAATATTGAGTAGGTCTAGCTTGAGTAGTTTTATTTGAAATAGCCGCATAGTCATTAAGACCTAAAGCAGTCATTGCATATTCAGTTCCATCGCTTATTTGAAGATTAGCATTAATGATATCTACTGTATCATAATCTAAAGTATATTCGGTAGTTCCTGTAGTAATAGCTAAAGTTTTATATTCTACTGTCCATTGGTTATAACCTCTGTTAGCCCAATCACTAAACATAATATTCATACTACGTCTAGCGGACCTTACATCATAACCTAAAATAGGATCACCTCCTATTCTATCATATGCTTCTTGTATTACATCATTTACTGTTAAAGTAAATGTGGAAGTTCCTGATAAAGCCATATTCTTCCTTATGCATAAAATGCTGTTATACCACCAACATTAGTTAAATTGACTTGAAGATTTGTGTCAAATTTAACTCCCATTTCTGGTAAACTAATATTAATTGGACCCGAATCAGCACTTGCTCCAGTTGTTACTGCAAATTTAGTAATATCATTATCTGCAAATACAACACTTCCAGCAGCTGCTGTTGGTGTTATAATAAATGCTTTCAATCTAGTAGGACCTCCAAACAATGCTACATTTGAACCAGTGGTTGATGTGCTGTTTGCCGTAATATCCGAACCTGCCATTTTTATCTCCTAAATTAAATTGTATTTTTTTAGATCCTCATATAATAAAGCAATTCTATCTGTAGGTACAGTAGAAGGTTTTAAATACTCAGTCTGATCAGCTTTAGCTTGAACTTGTCCCATATCTAAAGGTTTTTGATTAATATTATCACCAATATCTTGAGGAGATGAAGTTGGTAGTACTGAAGTTCCGCCACTTCCACCAAAAGTATTAATTACTTTTTCTATATTTCTTAATTTTTTTTCTAGGCTATCTTCAGTGCTAGTTTGTTTTTCTTTTTCTTCTTTACCTAAAATTTCTTTAACTGTTTCCGTAGTTCCGGTATCATCAATTGATTCTACTGCTTTTTTATCTGCAGTTTGACCTGCTTTCATCACTTCTGTTTCTTTTAAAAAATCGTCATACTTTTCAACAGACGTTCTTGTATCTGTATCTACTTCTTTATCTTTTCCAAAAGATTTTAAAGCATCTCCCGCTCTTGTTAAAAAATCTAAATTAAATTCCATGTTTTAAAAGAGGGCCCGAAGGCCCTCAAATTATTTATTAAACTAAGTTATTATTTTGAACATAAGTAACAGTTATAAATCCAGTTCCAGCACCAGTATTTACACTTGTAACTAAAATTCTTTTGTCAGTAGTTCCAACATCTGCCCAGTTGTTTACTCTTGTTGCATTAGCACCAGCTGTTGCTGAAATAATACCAAGAGTACCACCAGCAACTGCTGTTGTATCTGTTAATGCTGCTGCTGTTCCAGTCCAACCAATACCTAATGTACTAGCTGCTCCATCCCAAGCTACATTTACCGATAAGGCAATGCTTACAATTTGTGAATTTGCCGGTATTACTATAGTAGTTGTACCAACAGCTTGAGTTATAGCTTGTGATTGAGACATCACAACCTGTCCTGTATTTTTTACATCTGAACCTAAAGTAGTTCCCGATGTTTCTTTAATTACTCCAGCCTTAATTGGGCCAGAAAATGTAGTTGTTCCCATAGTCTATCTCCTTATAATAGTCTGCTTTCGCAGTCGTTGGGGTTAGTATTAAAAATACTAGGCGTATTGCTACGCCTAGTAATTATTTATTATGCTACGCCTTCAGATCCGTATACACCTCTCCAGTCTGTAAAACCGAAGCTGTATCTTTCTCTGCATTTGTATCTTAGGTTACCAGTTTCAAAATCGCCTTCAACAGCTTTTTTGATTGGTGATCTAACAAAGTGCTTCATTCCATCTGGACAATCAGTCAGGATAAAATACTGATCAGGGTTAGTAAATCTTTGATTTACTACTACACCTTCAGGTATCATACCCATGTTTCTCATTGCATTGATATCGTTGTCAGCAGTACCAGGTCTTAGATTAGACTTGATAATTCTTTCAGCAACGAACACCAATTGAGGTGGAACTGCAAGTTTTCTTCCAGATAGTGCAATTGGTATGCTTCTATCATCTACAGCAGTTGAGATTTGAACTAAAAGTGTCTCTAAAGACGTTTCAGACAAATCAGCAGGTGTTGCTAAGATGTTAGATGCAGTACCGCCGCCTCCAAGAGGGTGAGCAGAATCAAGTAAAGCTTGACCGTCTCCTCCCAATGAAGTAGTTGTTGCATTATTGAAGATATTTGCACCTTTTATCTCTTTAGTTTGTTGCATTGATCTTGCTAGTGCTCTTGCGTATTTAGCGCCTAGAGAACCATACAAGCCATCTTCTTCAGCTTCTTCTGTAATCGCAAAAGCTAAAGCGACAGTTTCATGCACGTACCTTGAGACAAAGCCTTCTCTGCCAGAATCATAATTGATCATGGCACCTTCAGCTTTTGTTGGTGCAGCACCGAATCCGATCATTTGTACATCTTCTTCGAATGCTTTCATTGATTGCTCTGTAGAATATAGTGATCTCCATTGTTCTGGATATCTGTCATATTCCATACCAAACACGGTGTTTAAACCTAGATTGAGCTGTTTGGTAAAAAGTGCTCTATTTAAAGCCATTTTTGTTAACTCCTATTGTTAAGGTTAAACGCCAGCATTCTGAGTACCATATAGAGATAGATTTATTACTACTTCTACAGATGCATCAGCGCCTGCCGCATTATCGGGATAATCAATTAATCTTAGTATTCTCAATACTTTTGCAGTAGTTGCAAGAGTTGCGATATCTAATTCATCAGTTGAATGTCCGTAGGTTGAGTTATACGTTCCAAGTGTAACATTAGCTAATTCACCAACATTTGCTGCTGCGAAAACGCCGTTAGTTTGGACTGCGTAAGTGATATTTGGATCATCATACACATATGCTTTAATCGGTTCACCCGATTTAGCAGCTTGTGCATTGTTCCAAACTTTTTTAAATTTAACATCACCGGTGTCATTATCGATGAATTCAACACCATAAAAAACACCGAGAGCTATTCCGCCCGCTGTGCCTCTTATAATTGTTCCATCGGTAGTTAAAGTAACGAGGTCTCCACTTGCGAGATTGGCTGCATAGCCGTTCGCAATTGCATATTCATTAGCTCTAATAACACCGCCTGTTAAATGTCTCAATGGTACGAAACCATTTGGTGCATTTACATTTGACATGTCTTATTTCCTTTTTTTTAAGTTGTTACTCTTTGCCTCCCGTAGTAACTGATGACTTAAAAGTCCTTTGGATAGGTTGGCCTGGTGTCTCTGCTCTATTCATGTCATTTTCAACTGAGTGCATTAAATTGTCAGTCATCTTTGCATAATAAGCATTTCTTTGATCTACCATTTCAATTGGCATTTCACAAAGTACCATTCCTTCTATTCCAATATGCCCAGTGAATCTGCCATGTTCTATCGTTGGAAAATGTTGGATATCCTTGACTGTTTTAGAGTCACGGGGTTGCCAACCTTCTCTCAACCGTTTAGCTACATTCGTAGGCGTTTCCTGTCCTAATACCATTGTTGCAATCCATCTTTGACTGAACCCTGGTCTTGCTTCAGGCGCTTCTAGTAAGTTACTCGGTCGCCATTGTGAAACCTTTGTAGATTTTTCTACTCTAGTTTCATTATTTATTTTATTATCTTTGTTCATAATGTCAGGCTCCTTTCTATTGTCCTGTGTCACTAAAGCTTTTTACTTCTTTAGCAAATCGTTTTAGTGCCACTTCATCACTGATATCTATACCAAAAGTTTTAGCTGTTGATAAGTCATCAGAGGTTAGTTTAACTCTATTACTAGACGTTCCTTTTTTACGAGAAACTCCAGCAACTGGAGACTGCACTCTATTGTTTTTTTGTACTACATTTTCAGTAGTTTTGGAAGTGTTTTCTTCTGATTTATTAAAATAAGATAGACCTGTTGATTTTAATCTTTTGGTCATCTCATCGTAGTATCCAGGATCATGCACATCCCAACCTTCTTCTGTTAATTCAGCATCAATTCCATAAGCCATGGCTGTTTCTTTTCTATAACCAGGTTTATTGAACCATTGTGAATTTTCTTTCACCCACTCTGTTGCCAAAGGCGGTGCTTTTCTTTCAGATTTTTCAATTTTTTGAGGTATTCTTGCTGCATAATCCTGTGTTTTAGTCATCTGACTACGGATTTCAGCCATACTTTCGTACAATTTTATTTGTTCGTCAGTATTACCTTCTTCTATCGCTGCTTTAAGTTGATTAGAAACTGAAGAAAGTTGATTTCCTAAAGATTTACTTGCTATATCGAAAGTTCTCTTTTCCATCATAGCTAATTTTTCTTCTAGATCAAGTGCTTTTTGTTCAGCTTCTGCTCTTTTAGCTACTTCTTTCTGTATTCTTTTACGAACTTTAACAGAATAAGGCATATCATCTGAATAAGCAGGAGCTTTTTTAGATTGAACATCTTTTTCTTCAGTAAAAGAATCAGTTTCTTCTTTAGAAGTTTCTTCTTGTTCTAGTTGCAATTTTTCTAAAGGATTTAAAGGTACATCTACCTCTTGTCCTTCAACAACGTCATCAAGTTTAACTTCTATTTCTTCGTTCTCGTTTTCTTTTTCGTCTATCATAGTTCCTTCCTATGTTGGCATTAGCTAATGCTAATGTATGTTATAATTGCTGAGTTACTACTTCTGGACTTTCCAGTGTAGCAATAATCTCATCATCATTTAATAGCACCATTTTGACTTTTTGTACAGATATTCTAGCACCTGCATATCTACCAAAAATAACCCAATCTCCTACTTTACACCAAGGTCCTTTTCTATCGCTATAACACTCATGTCCCATAGCAATAACTTGTCCTACACTATTTAAGTAAGATTGAGTTTCTTGAGCGGCGTCTGTTAAAATTATTCCACCTTTAGTTTTTTCAACAGCTCCTCTAGGTCTAATTAATATTCTATAACCTACTGGCTGTGGTACTTTTTCAGGTGTTGGAACATCTGCTGATGTTGCCCATGCTTCATTATTGATCATCTTCTTCTAGTTCTCCTCCCTTTTTATATTTTTCGATTGTTTCATTTATTATATTGAATGCTTTATCTAAACCTTGTCCATATCCGTAGACACGTTTAAATTCAGATATATCTTCTACACCTTTACCTAATAAATTCTGTGATAGTTCTTGTTTGTGATCTTTAATCTTTTTTTTGATCGCTTGAATCAATCGTTCCACTTGTTCCTTTCTGGAAATAATTTAATGTTTCGGTGAAGTTTTTTTTTAAACCATTTGAAGCAATAGCAAATAAATTAGGTTTAACATATTTAATTGATATTTTATTGTTTTCTAAAAACTTTTTAGCTTGTCTTACTTCTCCTGGAGTAACTCCCATTAGTCTTTCCTCTTATCTTCCCTTGCAACTTTACTTGCAATCTCTACTACTTTAGCTTTTGTCTCCGTATCTTTTCTAGCATTTTGTTTTTCACTTTCTTTAACGCCTTGCATAAATCTAGCTTTTCTAATATTTAATTCTTCAGATTTTAATTGAAGTTGAGCTTGATCTTTTTGTGCTTCTCTTGATTCTTTTTCTTGTTCTGGAGAAGGTGGCATAGATCCCATTAACTGTTGAGCAGCTTGTGCTGCTGCCACTGCTATTCTATTTTCTTCTTCTATGCTTATCTTTTGTAAAGGTTCATCATTTAATTCTCTATTAAAATCTCCAGAGGAAATAGGATTACCCTCAGGCACAGAAGCTTGCATTTGTTGCTGATAAGAATAAGCCATGTGTTGACCCATATGGGCTAACATCGCTGGATATAAAACTTGTTTAGCTTCAGGGTTTCCACCAAATCTAGGATCTTGAATAAATTGAGAATGAACTGCCATATGTGCTTGATGATTTTGATCTTCAAATACTTTAATAGGTTTACTACTAAGTAAAGCCATATTCTCAGATACTGGATCACGTCTAGGTGTATCTTCATCTTCGATCATTAGATCCATATAATCTGGTATATTAAGAGCTTGTAAAAATCTTTTTGTTGCTTCTTTAACATCCACTATATCTGGAGAAGCTTGGGCTATTTGTAAACCCGTTTGAGCTAAAGCTATTCTCTGAGCTTGAGAAAAAATATTAGGATCAGATACCGGAACTACACTAATAGTACTAGTAAAATCTTTTCTTCTAATTTTTTGAGTTCCACCGATTACGTCAAAAGAATATTCATCATCTAAATATTCTCCATTAAGTTCATAGATTAATTTAAATTCTCTACCTTGTGCCTGATGTATTCTTTTATGAATAGCAGAAAATACTTTTGATCCTTGTTCTATTAAAGCAACAGTAGTTCCAACTGGACCTGATCCAGCAGAATCACCAATCATAGCATCTGCTATAGAAGCAAAACGTCTTCCTGACTCAGTTAATACTCCAAGTAATTGGAGTAATGTCGGTGAAGGTTCTTTGAAAGGAAGGGGGATAAAACTTTTTCTAAGATCATCACCGTATGCTTCAACTTCAACCCATTCACCTGGAGAGACAGTAATATCTCCTCCTTCAATTCTTGCTCCTTTAGCTCTAAATCCTCCGTTGAGGTTGGCAAAGGCAGCTGAATCGAGTAGTGCTCTAAGAGCACCAGTGCTAGCGTGTTGTAGTCCGCCGATCATTTGAATAAGGCCAAAGCCGTAAAAGCCTAAGCCAGGAAGATATTTATAATGTATAAAATAAGTTCTTTTTCTTCTTAGTGTATCTTCTTCTTTCCAATTTCTTCTAATAGATAAAACTCTTTGTGAATCATAATCTATTGTTACAACATAAGGTAAAGCTAGTTCATTTTTGTCTTCACCTAAATCTAAATTAGTATGAACTTCTAATATAGTATGAATTTTATCAGCCATACTTGGCGACATTCCTTCTAATCTTTGTAAAGTTTGTTGAAGCATATCTCCATCATTATTGGAAGCTCCACCTGGTGTCTCATTTTTACTTAATGGAATATCTTTGTAGTAACCAGATATTTGATATTTTCTAATATCGTTTTTAGTTAGTTTCATTACTTGAGTATATCTTTCTGCAGTTTCTAAATCTGAATTTTCCATAGAAATTACAAATTCTTCTGCTGGTACAAATTTAGAACAAATCCTATCTAGGGTATTATCAAAATAAACTTTTTTAAAGGCACTTCCAGCAAGGGCTAGATAAAATAACATTTGATCTAGTTCATTAAAATAATCTGGAATCTCTTGAGTAACTTGATAGTTCATAAAGTCTTGAACTCTCTGAGCTTGTTCTAATTTTTTATCTGTAATTTTTCCAATAATTTGAGTTTTAACAGGACCGCCTGCTGGAAACAGTTCAGCAATAGCTCTAGCTTGAAACTGTGTTGCTGCTTCTGCAAGTAGGGGGTGATGAACACCAGAAGCTCCAGGGAAAGGATCTTGTCTATCTTCGACAATCACTCCTAACATTTTTAAACCTTTTGAATATTGATCTTCCCAATTTTTTCTAGAACTTTTGTCATCTTCGTAAGCTTTAGTTAATTCATTACCTAAAAGATTAACTTCTTTGTCATCTAGTTCTTCTGCTAAATTAGAATAGTGATTACTTTCAAAAGCTTCTTCTTCTTTTTCAGTTTCATCTTGATCTATATCAACATTAACTTTTTCACCTCGATCATTAGTGAATTGTAATTTTTTTTTATCTAGTTCGACTTCCATTATTTTTTCTTTGTTTTCTTTTTAGGAAAACCAGCTTTCATATTAGAATAAGCTTTAGTAGTAATAGTTGACTTAGACTTTGGTCTTGAAATTCCTTTTTTCTTACGAACATTTATGTTTGCCCATAGTCCTGGCCTTTTTTTAGAAGTAGTCATTTATTTACCAAAGCTTTTTCTGTTTAACATTTACTTTTTATGCTTAGCACCTTTCATCATTTTGCCGTTTGGCATTTTGTGCATTTTTTCTTTTTTTTTGGTGCTTTTAGATTCTTTTTTACTGTATTCTTTTATCATAGTTTTCGTCATATCATTATACCTCCTGGTTCACACCATACTTTCCTATATAGAGATATAAAACAAAAATATTCATTTTGAAAGTCTTTTATTTTAAATCTACAAGTCCTGTTTCTCTATTTAGAAATTTATACTCTATTTTTGTTATTTCGAAGTCTTTTTCAATCTTTTCACATATTTCTTCTGGATCTAATTCACTACATGAATATACATCAAACTGCATTAAGGCAGGAACACATTCGTCCCAAATATGCATAGCAATGTGAGAAGTTTCTATAATAGCAACAGCAGTAATACCTCTGTTACCAGGCATGTCACAATATTTAACATAAGGACCCATAAATATTTTCATATTAATTGATTCTACAAATTTAAGGAACCATTCTTCAAGTTGCTTTTCTTCCATAGGAGGTCTAAGAGCTTCTGCCCTAATAATTAAATGTTTATGCGTTAATAATTCGTTTTTCATAAATTTTCAGTGGGTATTCTAATGTGTTTTAATACTTTTCCTTTTTGAGAACCTTCTTTTATAACATATCCAGTAGTTCCGTTACCATTAATTTCTACTTCTTTCCTACTCCTTAAAAGAGTTTCATCTGTTAATTTTTTTAATTTTTTATCATTTTCTTTTATGATAAAACTAGTTAATCTATCACTTGTCATTTAATTAACATTTCCATCTTCTTCTAGCTTGTCTTATTCTAGAATTAGGATCATTTCTTGTTTTAGCAGATGAATTTCTTAATTGTCCAGCGGATCTTGCACAATACGATTTTCTACGTTTAGCTGCTTTACTTCCAAGTTTTACTTTACCAGTAACTGCAGTTTTTAACTTAGATCCAGGATTAGCTCGTCTATAAGCAGCAACACCTTTTCGTGTCATGCCTGCTCCTGACTTAGTTGATCTAAAGTTACCTGACTTCACTGAAGTTTTAATTGGAGTTTCTTTTCTAGCCATTAGAAACTACCCATACTATCAGAACCACCGGGGTCACTTGCGTTTGAATTATCTCCACCAGGAGAACTTTCTGACATGTCATGAGTATAAGAAAAAGTATCTTGTACTGAAGGAGCTCCCATATTATAATCGATAGCCATTACGTCACCTTGATTATTCATATTAGTAGGTCCACTGTAACTATTATTTCCGCCATTATTATTAAAAAAATTATTAAGACCTTTTCCGAGCATCATAGCAGGTGCTCCAAACATCATAGTTCCCATTACATTCATTGCTGTTTTTTTATTGAAACCTATTCCTAAATCTTTAGTAACATAATTATCAAAATCAGTAAGACTTTTATTAACAGTTTGTGAAAAACTTTCTACTTTAGTTCCAACTTTATCAAAGTCCCATTGAAAATTAGATTTAACATTTTTAGAAAAGTCAGGTGCTTGTACGTCACCCGTTGAAAATTGCGGTATAGAACAAATACCATTAACAGACATTCTTCCATCAGAACATACATATTCTTGCATATTATTTACCTTGACCTATATACTTTTTATAGTTTAATTTTTCGGATTTGTTAAGAGTTTTTTTATGGCGGCCTGGTCGTTTTCTTGGTCTATCTCTAGGTACGTGGTAACTAGAGTTTTGTTTAGCCATTTTTCTTTTTCTGTAATTCTTCTACTGCTTTTTTCTGGGCGTCTTTACTATTATAACCTGAATTTTTTCCTTTATATATTTTTCCTAATTTAGTCGCTGGGGTAATAGGAACAACTACTTCTACAACGTCACCTTCATCATTAAAAGTTTTTTCGGTTTTAGTTGCCTTGTATTCGTTATTTTCGTTTCTTGACATAATTAATCCTTTAGTTTTTTAATTGTTGCTTGGTTATCTTTAGCGTAAGTATTAGTACCTGATTCTTTTTGAAAATCTGTAGTAAGTTTATCATCACCTATGATATCTGTTTTTCTAGATACTGGATCTTTATCAAATCGTTCTTGAATTTTAATAGTTTGAAGCATATCACTTGCTGATGTTTTTTTTCTCTTAGCCATTTTTTCAGCTAGTTCAATTTTAGCTTTATCTTTTTTAGATTTAGATTTTTTAGTTTCTATGTATTCTTTATTTGGATCGGACATATTTTTTAGCCTTTTTCTTTTTAATTTTTTTAGGAGCTGCTGCTCTAGAGTTCTGTAATCTTCCTAGTCCGCCGCCTGCTCCTCCTGTTAGTTTCATTTAATCCTTTAGTTTTTTAATTGCATCTTGATTATCTTTTGCATAAGAATTAGTACCTGATTCTTTTTCAGCTGGTTCTTTATTTTTCATTAATCTAGCTGCGGCCATCATTCCTACTATTCCTGCTATTCCTATAGAACCAATTCCTATAGGAATAACGTCATTACTTTTTTTATAAAATTCTTCACTAGCACCTATTTTTTTTAAATATTTTGGATCATCATATTTAGATTTCTTTCCCATAATTAACTTCTTTTTAATTTAGAAATAAAAGCTGCATTGTCAGAATGATAATCAGAGTTACCTTTTACTTTGTCTTGAATAGTTTTAGCAGCAGAAGGGTCTTGCTTTGGTGGATGTGCTTGAGGTGAAAAACCTGCGGCAGCTCCACTTGAATTATATTTAACAGCTGTTCTTGTAGTTTTTTGTGTCATAGTCATTAATAGATACTCCTAGTTATATTTAGTTTTCCAATGAAATTTTCCATTTCATTTTCTTTTCTTGTTTGTTCTAGGACTACTTCATCATCAGGATTCTGCATAGCTTTTTTAATCATTGCTGCAGGCTCAATAGCTCCAGGAAACTTTTCATAAAATCTTTTATTAGATTTTTTAACATCTTCAACAGAATAATTTTTACTGTTGTGATTACTAATTGATTGTCTTGTAAACGCATCACTCATTTATAAATCCTCCGTTGTACTTAATTTTTTATTTAATATACCCTGAAAACAAGATTGTGTAAAGGTCGGAAGTAACATTTCGCTAATAGGCGACTTATTATGTCCTGTAGACCACGAAATACAAGGAACTCCATTCTCGTCCCATGCTACTAGAGCATAGCCTTTTATATCTATCTTATCACTAATCTTAATACAAGCTTCATGAAAAGAACCTACTACTTGATCGTCTTGTATTTTTTCTAGTTCTTTAGAAGTAGGAATTTTCTTCTGAAGAGGTCTAAACTCATCAAGAGTAATAATGTTTGTCTTTTTTAGTGTACTTCTTTTGTTCATAATCTTCATCATCAGCATCATCGGGGTGTGTTACTAGAAAACCATCACGAATACGCATTAAAGCTTGAACGCAAGTATCGTGTATGTCGTCATGTTTTCCGTAAGGAAAAGATCCCGATTCATCTAGTACACTCTTAGTCCAGTCTTTATCCATTGTAAAGACTAAACCTCCCTCGAACATGGGTGCTATAGAGTGAGTTCTCGAAATTTTATCTCTATCTGGATTAAAGGTAACCACAGGAACTCCTGATCTTCTCATATCTTGTATAAGCGATTGACCAGAGGCCCGTTGCTCTATAAGTACTTGATCGGGTTTCCATTCTTCGTAACTCTCTTGTGCTCTCTTTCTTAAATCAGGATACTCTAATCGTTCTTTCCAAGCATCTAATAAAATAGCAGCAGCATAAGGTACATTGTTTTCATCACGAGCATTGAATACTCCCCAAGTAGTGCACGCTGAAAAGTCAGCAGAACTCTTTGTAGAGAACGCAGTATCATACGATTGAAGCACATAAGATAACGAAGGGATTTCTGCTTTTTCATAAATATTCCACCACTCTCTTTTGATAATGGATCCTTCATCATTACTTGGCTGTTGTTGATAAAGAGCTTGCCATACACGTTGACCAACTGTATCTTTAATTTTTTCTAAATCTGATTTTGAATAAGCCTCTGGCCATAACGCATTTCCTTTATCATCGATTGCGGGTAAGTCTAATACTTTCCAATCTTCTTTACTCTCTGCTAAAATATGTCCTGCTAAATCGTCTTGATGCCAACGAGTTTGAACTATAATAATTTTACCACCTGGTTGAAGTCGAGTATAGGCTACTGACTTATACCACTCTATTAGATTACGTCTTTGTGTTTCTGATTCTGCGTCTTCTCTTCCTTTAATAGGATCATCGATAATAAGTAAGTGAGCACCTCTACCTGTAATAGCTCCACCCGCACCTACGGCGGAGTAAGTTCCACCCTGCATCGTATGAAATCGTTTAGCAGAACTAGAATCAGCACGCAAACCGACCTGAGGAAATACTTGATTAAAATCAGGAGAGGCTATTTGGTTACGAACCTTACGTCCAAAGTCATCAGCCAGTTCTTGAGCATAGGTAGATTGAATTACAAACTCATTGGGATTATTTCCTAAATACCATGCGGGAAAAAACTCCGAACATAACATTGACTTTCCATGCCTTGGTGGCATAAAGACGGCTAATCTTTTAATATCGCCTCTTTCTAAAGCTTCTAGATTTTTTGCAATTAATTGTATATGAGCTGGATCCTTGTATGTAGGATATATATGCTTTGCGTAATTTAATAAATTATCTCTAGATTTAGCAGTCGATAGTATCTTACTTAAATGTTCTACTACTTCCGCCGCTCTAGGATCTTTAGTATCACGGTATATCTTTATAGCTGACTTTAATTTTTCCTTGATCTGGGGTTTTTGCATTTTGTTTTCCGGCTCCTATCGCTCCGGTTTTTTGATACTCTAAAAATTTTTTTTCTAAATTAGCAAAGGGTTTAATCTCTTTTTTAGTAATTTTTTTCCAATGTACAGAAGGTTGTCCAATTTTTTCTAAGAACCAAGCTAACTTTTCTGCATCTGCAAATCTGGCATTTACCATTTTTTGATGATGAAGATCACCTTCTTGATCGGGATTCCCTTCTTTATAAACCCTTTCTTGAAACACTTCGTCATTATTGTTACCTGTAATGTCAGCTCGATCATGAATAGTTTGTATAGGTACATCTTGCATGATATTCAGCATGTAAGCTATCTCCGAGACCCATGCGTCATTCTGGCCGTGTAAACTTAAATGATCTAAACATCTAAACCAATCATGGGGCAAGATAGGAAAGATACTATAAGGATGTCCTGTTTGTTCTTCAATTCTTAGTAATTTAAATTGTCCATCAAACTTCCTTATTTCTAAATCCCAATGTTTCGTTTGCATAATCGCATCATCATTAAAAAACATGATCCATGTGCCTTGGGCATATGAAGCTAACGAATTATTATAAATATGTAAGTTCTCGTAACCTAGACGTTTAAATTTTAATATTTTTTGATTAGGGTACTTAGTTGTTTTAAGAAAGTCTAACGTTTCTTGATCGTCATCATCTACACCGAAGAGGAATTGTAATTTGTCTTTGTCACTAGCGCCGTTGATCAGTGATTCTACAGATTTTTGTAATTGCTTAACTCGCTTACGAGTAGGAAGTAATATAGATATGGTCATAAGTTGTACCCTAAAGTTTTTAGGCTCTAGGGTAAACCTAAATGTTATTTAATCTTTGTCTTCGTCTTCGTATTCGTCTTCATCATCAAAATCAGACTCTTGCCCTTCCATAATTTTATCTTCAAGATTGTTAAGTAAGTCATCAATCTTCTCCTGGCTATCTCTTATTTGTTGTATAATATCTTCAGCTGTTTGTTCTTTCTTTTTAGGCATGATTATCTCCATTTAGTTGTGAAAGCTGGAGACTACAAAAGAAAACAAAAAAGTAAAGTAAAATTTTTTTTTTTTTTTTACAAAAAATTTATACACATTTAAGCCATTAATCACTATCTCTCTCTCTTTCTCTACTAAGAGTAGATTTCGCTTTTTAAACTTTATACGATTAAATTTAATTAAACTTAATACGATTTTAAATCGCTTAGATTATTAGAGTAAGAAAAGAATTTTAAGAATAGAGAAAAAAAGAGAATAGCGAATAAAAAAAAAGAGTAGCGAGTATTTAAACTCGCTACTCTAATATTAATTAATTAATATTATAACGCTAATATTTTAGTTTCGAAATATTTAATATTTTCTAATATTTCGTTAGATACTTTATTCTCTTTAATAAATTCTTTATTAGAATTAATTAAATCTAGATATAAATCTTTTTTATTTTTATCTAAGTAAGAATTTAAATCGATTAATAAATTCGCTTTTTTAAATCTATTATTAATCGTAGTATCGTAATCGATATCGATTTTTCTATAATCGTTAGCGAAAGCGTCTTTAATATTAGTAGAGAATTTCGCTTTCTCGTAAATATTAAACGATTTAGTATTATTTCTTTTAGTATTAAATAAACGATATAATAATCGAGTATTTAATTTTTCTCTAAAAGATAAAGCGACTTTATTTTCTTCTATTTTTTTCATCTTTTTCTTCTTTCTATAACTTTCTTAAACTCTTTTATTTTAAAAAGATTTAATTTAAAAAAGTTAAGATTATTTTAGTTATTTTTAACTAAAAGTAAATAGTTAAATAAAAAAAAAACTAACTTTATACGAGTATTTCGTTCTCGTTTCGTTCTCTTTTATTCTTCTATATTTCTTATAATTAAATCTAATAATTTATATTTTTTTAAGTTATTTTTTAAAGCTAATTTATCTAGTTTAATATAACTTTCTCTAGATATATTTAAATTATAATATTTTCTATTATAATCGTTAATAGTAGTTTTTTTTAATTCTACTAAAAAATTTTCGTTATTTATTTTCATCTTTTTTATACTTTCTAACTTTCTTAAACTCTTTTAGTTTAAAAGATTTAATTTAAAAAAGTTAATTTATAATAGCTATTTTTAACTAAAAGTAAATAGTTAAATAACTATATAAAAATAAAATATAAGTAATAATAACGTAAATAATAATTTTCTAAAATAGTAAATAAACATTTTTAACTTTCTTTTTAATTAATAAAATTAATTAATAATTTATTTTTAAAAAAAAAAAACGTTTTAATATATTTTAACTTAAGGGAAGGTCTAGAGCTTTTTTAAAATTTTTTTTATTATATCTTGATCCACACTGATCCCTCTTGAGCCTTTGATCCACATGGATCAAGCACCTTGACACAAGCACCTTGACACAAGCAACAAGCCTCACTTCAACAATAAGGGAGCGATTATCTCGCTCCCTTATTTAGGATTATTATAACTTTGATATTATTTGCTCGAAGTATTTTTGAGTGTCTAAAATACTTTGCGGAACTTTATTATTTTTGTAAAACTCTCTGTTAGATGAGAGCATTTCCTCATACATTTCTTTTTTAGATTTAACGAGGTACTGAGGCATATCTACTAATACATTAGCTTTTTTAAATCTATTGTTAGCTGTTGTATCGTAGTCGATATCCACTTTTCTGTAGTCGTTATTAAAAGCTTGTTTGAGAGTTTCACTAAGTTTAGCTTTTTCATAAATAGTGAAAGACTTAGATTTGTTTCTTTTAGGATTGAATAATCTAAAAAGAACTCTACTGTCAGCTTTTTCTCTAAACGATAGAGGTACTTTGTTTTCTACTGGTTTTGTCATATCTTTCTCGCTTTCTGTTTTATTTAGTATTGGTACCAGTATATATATTCTTCTACCTAATTAAACAAGATAATTATTATATTGTTGTTGATATATATATACTCATGATCCACGCTGATCACTCTTGATCCTATGATCCACGCTGATCCACTAGGCTCAAGCCCACCTCCTCAAGCATCAAACATCAAGCATCAAACATCAAACATCACTTCAACATCAACAAGCATCATCACCGCAAGGACGGAGGTGGCGTGCTATTGTATGTTGTGATCTTTTTCTATCTGGCTGAGGTAGGTGGACATATCTTCCTCGGTCATAGCATCTAGTGTCGAGTGTTGTACTTCTTTTTTCTCAATCAAAAACCCTAGCAACTGAGATTTAAGTCTTATCGCATTCACCGCGGCAGAGTATTGCTTCTTGGCACAAGCATCCTTGTACACATCATCAAGCTTAGCGACCTCTTGTGACACAGATTCACTAGTCAAGCGCCTAGCATCAACCCTTAATCTATCGATGAACTGGATAATCTTATCTTTCTTTAAGTTCCTGGCAGCTTGAACGTGAGCTGATGTTTCTGAATAACCTGCGTCAACAGCACTGGTTCTTTTACCTTTTCCTTGTGCTATACCCTCACAAAACTTCCTTTCCATTGAGGTTAAGGTTGCTTCGTTAGTCTGATGGATCTGGTCTATAGTTATCGCCATAATTATCCTATTATAACGATTTTTTTATGATTGTAAATTAAAGATTACAAGCCTTAAGTATATCTTTTTCGCTAAAATAATGATCGTGATATTGTTGCCCATTATTAATAGTATATAAATAATAACTTCCTAAGGCGCTATCGTGTTCTAATTCGAATGTGCCTACTTTATTTTCTTTATAAAAAATGTCTCCATCTTCTTCATCATATCCACACTTTTCTATTACTTTACCTTTTTTACTTTTAAGAATTAAACTCATTTTATTCTCCTTTTCTAGTTAGTTTTTAATTAACTAGAAAATAGAGAATAAAAACTTAGGTTAAACAATATAATTTTTAACTATTTAATGTTAATTTCTACTTCTTTAACTTCTATGTCTCTCGCTGTATTAGAAGTAATGAAGTCTGCTTTTTCTAGTGCTTCTTCTAATGTTTTCGAAAGAATGTAATCGGTAGTTTCGTATTTTGCTTCGCTAGGCATGTAAGCGAATTTCGTAACTGGGTCGGCGTGATAGAAGTCGCTAAATTGTTCTTCTTGGTATTCTTTGTCTATTATTGCGTAAGCTTTTATTTTCATTTTATTCTCCTTTTCTAGTTAGTTTTTAATTAATTTAAAAATATAGAATATTAATCTTTGTTATACCAAGATATTTCTTTTAATGTATCTTTGTAAACTTGATTATCCTCTGGATATTTACTTATTAAACTATTAAGTGTTTTTCTTTCGGACTCAATAGTGTTGAAAGTATCTTTATCTTCTATCGTAATGGTGACTTTTTTAACTATTCCATAGTCTTCATTGGTATGGCCTGACCACCAATCTGCGTCTGCTTCTGCGTCTTTTAATGAAGTGTATATTGGTAAAATGTCTGGTTTGTTTTCTTTATTAGTGTTTATATTGTATTCGGGTTTTAAGAAAATAGTTTCGTGTAGTCTTTTAGGACTGTCAACTTTTTCTTTATCTTTATCGTAAAATTTTAATACGATGTATCCAGTATATTCCATTATGTTCTCCTTTTTAGTTAGTTTTTAATTAACTTAAAAATAGAGAATAAAAACTTAGGTTAAACAATATAATTTTTAACTATAACTAGGAGGGTATTTAGGAAACGATTCAGGTGTTCCTCGATAATAAACATCTGCCATTAACCCGTACTCAAAAGAAGTAATTTTCTTACCAAACCTTTTATTAAACATTCTACAAGCCCTCAAAGCTTTTTTAATATCTTTAAATAGAGTTTTACCTTCCTTTACTCTATCTCCAGCAGTAAAATACCAACCACCTTCTTCAGATCCTCCCTCTAATCTGTCTGTATAATAAACAGCTACTTTCCAGAACTTAACTTTTTTGGTCATTTTCTTTCTCCTTTTTAGTTATATATTTTTTTTTAAATGATTTACTATTTTTGTAGTAAATTTAACTCCAAGATTTTTTAATCTTTTTTCTTCTGATTCTTTTTCTAGAGGAGTGCACAAGCAATACTCTACTTCTTTATCTTCATATGTTGTTTTATATAAGTTTTTTATCATTTTTTTTATCATTATGTTCTCCTTTTTAGTTAGTTTTTAATTAATTTAAAATATAAAATAAAAACTTAGGCTATACAATATTATTCTTATTTTTTGCTCTATGAAAAGAATTATTTAATCCATCTTGATGGATTTTTCTCATTTCTTTTATATAAACAAAATAAACAACAACATATATCGAAATACCCATTATAATAAAAATAGAACCAAGCATTAGTAATAGTTCAAATAGCATTATAATTTACCTCCGTTATATCGTATTTATCTTTCATTCCTTGACTAGGACCTGCTTTCAAGCTTATTTGTTTAAAGCTACGAGCCAACTCATGTTCGATAGGCGTAAACATTACATCAAAACCATAATAACATTCTAGATACCAGTCTTGAATATTTTTATGCATTTTATAACTTGAAGGGTGGCTACTTAAAGAATAACCTACACCCCAATCATGTGGACCTGCTTCAAAGCTAACAACGATAATTTTATCGTCATTAGAATCATCATTATAATATTTATAAAGTGAGATATTAGTCTCCCAATCAGGATCCATACCCATAGCTTTACAATTTTTATCTATTGCAGTTTTAAATTGCTTAGCTGCAGTTAACATATCTACCTTTTTAGTAACAAAATCAGGTAAATCAACTAGTCCGTATTCGTTCATTTTCTTTCTCCTTTTTTAATAAGAAATGGTGTTAATATTGCTAATACTCCAGTGGCTGATATTAAATAACCCAGTATTATCTCTTGTTTCATTAGAATCATTGTACTACCTAATCCAACTAAACTGAGACATATTAAAGTTCTTAATACTATCCAAACTACATCTGTTTCTCTCATTTTCTTTCTCCTTTCTATTTATTTTTTATTAAATTTAAAAATATAGAATAAAAATTTAAGTTAAACAATATAATTTTTTACTTGTGCGTCAACTCGTTGAATATTAACATCAATTTCTTTTCTTTCCTCTCGTTTAATACGGTCTATCTCAGCCATACAGTAACCCTCGCCATCGTGAGTATTACCTTCATACTTATCAAAAGCAAAGTATTCTTTTCCATAAAATTCTACTATCCATTTAGTTCTTTTTTCGGTAATAGTGTAACCTCGGTATATCATATAGTTTGGCTCCCATACTGCAAAGTAACTGAATCGCAACTATTAGGGTCTACATTTGATATAATTCTATTATTAGTATCCTCTAACCTTTTACTAATAAGATTAACAGTGTAATGTAATAAAGGAAATTGATCTTTTTCTAATATTTGTAAATCAAAATCTTTTAACACTTTTTCTTGTTCTTCATTAATATAGACAGTCAACTTTTTATATTTTTCAACCATTATGATAATCCTCTATCCTTCTAGGTATTACTTTAGTGTCATCGCAGTCTTTGCAACAAACTCCTGTTTGAGATAGTGGCTCAGGATTATTTCCCCAACCTGTAAATTTTTCATTACATAATACACAAACTTGAACAGTATCTTCCATTTTAAACTCCTACCTCAGTTGCCTTATATACTTTAATACCAAATGGTAATTTTTCAGGTGCATCATCGTCTTTTTTCCAAGTAGCCTTATAAACAATAGTATTTTTTATAAAATCAGCACCATATTGTTTATATTCTTCTTTAGACATTTCTTTTTTGTAACGATTAAACCACTCCATAGCTACAAAATCAGAAACGATATTTTTTTTAACCATATATTTCTTCTCCTTTCTTAATTTTCTCAACATTTTCTTTTACTTTTTGCATATCAATCTTAATAGGTCTTTCAAGAAAGACATTACCTCTAATTGAAGTACTTTTTAATGTATTTCTTTCTATTGCTTCTCCACTTTGCTTTTCAAGTTTATCAAAACGATTATTCCACCATTCTCTATAACCTTTTGTAGCTTTCTCATTTACAGGAGCTTTCATTGAAATAGCGTTTTCTCCACATAACATTTCATAATTTAATTTACCCATGCATAAATTACTAATTTCAATAGTGTCGTCTTTAATTAAACCATAGACTATTTTCCAGTCCATCTTTTTTTCACTTGTTCTGGTAAATAATTCACCAGTAGTGAGAAGTAAGTGTTGTTCGTACATATTCTACCTTTCTATTAGTTTATCTTAAAATTAATAATAAAATATTTTTTATCAATTTAAACAATAATATACTACTGGTCCCTTGATATAGCGAACTCAGGACATAATCTATTTATATAAGTTAATAGATACCATACATAAATATCATATTTAGCCATTCTAGTTTTACAAAAGTGAAAAGATAAATCTTGTTCTTTGTATCTCCTATCTGGTTCTTTTTCTGAAAATTTACATAATACAAAAGTCTCACAATCTCCATCAAATATAATATTATTTGCATCGGAATTGTCTTTAATTTCATTTCCAGCTAAAGGTTTAACATAGTTCTCATATTCATTTTTTATTTTATTCCACTGTTCTTCGGTAAAATCGTTATGTTGGTGCCAATAATTAGTATAACCCATTATATGTATCTCCCATCTATTTCTGACGTGCAATCTTCACAATAATAAAAAGGCATGCCATCATTATAATTTATATCTTTTGTTTCTATTTCGGAAACATCTACATCTCCAGTCGATTTTTCTCTTAAAGAAAAAATCCATTTTTCTCCAACAGCGGCTATCTTCCACTTATCTTTTACTTGTTTATAAGTAACTTTGACCCAACTAGCACCATCTACATTAGGTAAATACTCTAGTTTAGTACTGTTACACTCTGGACATCTAATAGTCATTTATTTCTCCTTTTTTAGAATAGTAGGCAGAGATGAAAAAAACTACCTACTATTCGCTTTCTTTATTAATATAATCTAAGAAAATAAAGATTATACAATATGTTTACTTTTTAAGATTAAAAGTTGCTTTGGCAGACTTACCTGCTCTACCTTCCTCGTCTATAATCTCTACAGCGACAAAGCCTCTTTCTCTATCCCAATCAAGGTCGATAGTCTTTCCTCCGTTTGCTAAAAAATCTCTAATCTTCATACCATTTTTATAAAGATTAAATCTTTTCCAACCCCCGCAGCCTTCTCTTTTTGGGTTTTTATCTACACAAATTTGAATCCTTGAGTCCTTATCATATTTATAAGTTCCCTTATAATCTTTAGGATCCATAGCTTTTTCTTTAGCTTTTGGTTTAACTAACTCAGGTTGTGTTTTCTGAGTTACTTTCGGCTTTATAGCCAAGTTTATGTTAGTCATATTCTACCTTTCTATTATTTGTTATTATTAATTTTACTCTATATATATTAATTTATTTTATAAACAATAAAATAAAACAACAAAGAAAACTAAAGTTCCCTTCTACTATAGTGGATTATAAATAAATAAAAAATAAAAAACCAATTTATATTTGAAGGCAGCCTCGGGTAGAGTATAAAACCTTATATAATTGGTGTCAAGGTATTGGCACTATCTGTCACACCCCCTACTAGAATCCTTTGATACCAGTACAAGGTATTGGCGGTATTGGCTCCAGAGAAGTGCCAATACCAGTACTATCCTTTAATACCAATGATAATAGTCAAAAGGTATTGGTATTGGCTTCAAAAAGATTTTAGAAAATATTTTTTTTTTTTTTTGAAATCCACTATAGTAGGAATGGCAAGTAACTTTTTATATAGTAAGAATCAAATATAGAATTAATAACAACACAAAAAGAACTGGCAGTTTAAAAAACCATAACATAAATAAATTATCTCTTAATTAAGTTTAAAAAATATATATAAAGTAAAATAATTAAATGAGTACAAGTATAGCTACTTGTCGTTCCTATTTAAACGCCTTGTTTGGATTTGTCTTCTAAACAAGTAGAATAGATACCCGTGACAGTAATACTATTTTGTATTGCTATATTTGCCATTGATTTCCTTTTCTTTATAGAAGCGTCATTACATTCTTTTTCTGTTCTATAGTAAACAGGTGGGTTTTCTACCATAGGTATACATGCTTCTTGGCCTATTGAGCCAATATGACACAACATAACTATCATAATAAAAGTTTCCATATCATTTTTATTCGTTCCTACTTATTTCAAGTATAGCAAGACTTAAATGAGCTGTACTATTAGCAGAAGCTTCGGCAATTATGTAATCGCTTTCCTCTAGGATCACCGGTCCTTTAGCCATGTTGACTGTCTCTTTCGTACTTAATTGATCATGAGCTATATGATAAGTCGTAGAGGCACTTGAATCATATACATAGATTGACACATTAGTATTAGCTGTTATATCATTAGCCACCTGAATATTCTGAATGATAGCTCTACCATCAGAAGGTGTCGTGTAAATAGTAGCATTAGTCGTAGTTAAATCAGCAAAAGCATTTTTATAGATATTAGTCATTAATTACTTCTCAGGAAAAAAAAATTTTTCCTTTCTTCAACGTCCGATTGATCTTTAGGGTAAGTGGAGTTTAAAATTTTTACCATGTCTTGTAAGTCTTCGATAAGTTGATTAAATTGATTTGCCTTATATTCTTCAGGTGCAGAATTTAAACGTGAAATAGGTATCTTAGCCATAGTGATATGGTATTTTACTTCTTAATATTTGTACAGCTAAACTAAATTATCTTCGCTGCCGTCTTTTATTTCCTGTTCAATCTTTTTTATCTCTCTTGAGATATTTACCATAAGAACAGTAACTGCTCCATTTCCTAGAAACTCACTAGCCCACCTGGCTTCTAAGTTCCTCTTTTGGTTCAGTTTTTCCATTAGAGCTTGGCTCATATGTATACTCCTCTATAGTTAGAGTATTTGCTTTTTTTGGCATATCTTTCTTTTGATCATGCCATTTAAAAGTGCTAACGTGTTCAGACCATAACGCCTCTGCTGCTGAATCTAAATCTTTAGCTTCAACAAGGCCATTAGCGTAATAACCGCAACGTCTGAACTGAAAATACACTAACATTATATAAACTGTTAGCATATTATAATAGTCTTGTAAAGCTAATTAAACCACATAGGTGTACCATTTTTCCAGGTAGCAAACTCACGTTTGTGAGCTTTGTAAAATGTACGATAGGCATCAATCGTATTTCTATTTTTACAATCGTCAGGCATACACTGAGGAAAAGCTGTAACATTGAGACCTCTATCTATATGTTTAGGGATTTCGCATAAAACTTTATGTAACTTAGTAAAAGTAGAGTGAGTTTTGTTATATCGTTTAGTGTATTCTTCACATAATCTTAACCACAGCTGTAGTAACCAAGTATAGTTTTCTTCGTGTAATCTAGTCCACTTATTACTAGGATGATTGACGTGAGTAGCTTTATATAAGACGTTTTCACGTATATCTTCTAATTTCCATACTCTTACTTGTCTCTTACCAGACTTGCTTGATCCACGGCCCTCTATGCCATCACAGAGCCGGTGTGCTGTCGATAGTAGTTGCGCATATTCTATAATCATTTTAAGAACATGCTTATCACAATGATACTGAGCGCAAATAGCTGGATCTTCATCTAATCTAAATATATTCATATGTTATGTTTATCTAAACCTTTACGAGATAAAATTTCATTAATAAAATCTTCATTTTTAATTTCTAAAAATTCCTCATGAAGATCACCTTCGGGTACTTGTATTACGATATTATCTTCTATCCAATTAACAGCGAAATCATAAAATCTATCTTCGTGTTCTTTAATAAAAGCACCTATTATTTTACTTCTTTCACAATCGATACATATAGGCTTAAAATAATTTCTTTTAATTATATCGTATGTACTAACTACTTTTGCTGTCATTTTCTTCCTTTCTGTTTATTGTTTAATTATAATATCTTCTCTAAAAGTTGGAATTATTGGTAAGTCATTTAAATTAGTTCCTATTGCACCGCTTTCATTACCCTCATCATCGCTTCGTGGTGTTAGAATAGTTCCATTATCTAAATATATTTCACAAGGTTGCTGATTCCACCCATGAATTTCCTCTGTTTCTTCAGGACTCAACCATTCTACTTTAACTATTTTTCTTCCAACTAAATGTTTATTTACTAATTTCTGCCAGTCTGTTTTCATTTTATTCTCCTTTCTGTTTAGTTATAAATTACGGTGTCCTCATCTTC
>Ga0209702_10002998_pt1 | contig 27730 bp, 35 predicted proteins | sample FRY01_FD_187210 | JGI IMG/M metagenome (GOLD analysis project Ga0209702, IMG submission 187210) | Freshwater microbial communities from Lake Fryxell liftoff mats and glacier meltwater in Antarctica - FRY-01 (SPAdes) (version 2) | ecosystem: Environmental > Aquatic > Freshwater > Ice > Glacier... | reverse complement strand
ACCTCCCTATCATCGCTGAATCACTCAATGATTACGAGGGCGGCATGATCATAGTGAGCCACGATGAACCATTTGTAGAAAAAATCGAACATCTCGATGAGATTGATTTACAGCGATTAATTACTGGATAATATGATCCAACTCGGTACACGAAAAGAATATGGAGAATTCCTCAATGGTCGAGAAATCCTCGAAGCTCACGAATGTCCATTTTGCGATATCGAAGCAGTCAAAGAGATGGTTATCTGGGAAGGGGCCTACTGGGTAGTCCTGTACAATAAATATCCCTACACAGGAAACGACCAACATATCATGGCAGTTCCTCGTGCACACAAAGAATTTTTCACAGAATTTTCATCTGAAGAAGTCGCAGAACTAGGGCAAGTCCACGCAGAAGTGAAGAAATTCTTCTGAGAAAAACATTATTTCTCGTTTTGCCGAGAGACACACGGGACTATCACAAAAAGTATCAAACACTATCACATACAGTTTATCGGTGCTGAACTCCAGGGAAAATATCTCAGGAAAATGCTCCAGGAACAAGGATTTCCTGTGGAGGAGGATTTGAGTTGGTGGCAATCTGAGTCCGGACTTTAGGCAACCACAAGTCCGGACTCTATCGAGGCAAATTCTTTTTTGTGTTTGGGGATGAGGGGATATAATATATTCATGTCTCCGAAATCCCCCGCACTCTTTAATTGATCAAATATTCGTCGCCTCTGGGACGATACCCATGAGCGATGGTTTTTTTCGGTGGTCGATGTTGTTGGGGCTTTGACTGATAGTATCAATCCAACTGATTATCTGAAAAAGCTGAGAAAAAGAGATGAAATTCTCGGATCCTACATAGGGACAAATTGTCCCCAGGTAGAAATGATGTCTACGGCAAATAAATTACGAAAAACTCTCGTTGCTGACACTGAAACCCTCTTCCGCATCATCCAATCTATCCCCTCACCGAAAGCAGAACCATTTAGGCTCTGGCTGGCACGTATCGGTCATGAGCGAATTGGAGAAATGGAAGACCCCGAAATATCTTTTGACCGAGCCATGGAGACCTACCTGAAAAAATGATACAGCAAAGCATGGATCAATCAGCGACTCAAAAGTATCGAAGTCCGAAAAGAGCTCACGGATGAATGGGAAGAGCGAGGAATCAAGCGATGAGAAGAATTCGCCATTTTGACAGATGAGATCACTCGTGCATAGTCAGACAGAACTGTCCGTGAGTACAAGAAACTGAAAAATCTGAAAAAAGGAAATCTCCGTGATAACATGACCAACCTCGAGCTCGTCTTAAATATGCTCGCAGAGGCTTCAACGAAGGAAATCTCCGAGAAAAAGAAACCAAAAACACTCACAGAAAGCAAAACTATCGCTCGTGAAGGCGGGACAGCAGCAAAAAAAGCACGAGAGGAAATCGAGAGACAGACAGGGGAAAGTATCGTAACAGCGAAAAATGCGGGGGTGTTACATGGTGTGAGGAAGAAATTGCAATAATTGAGCCCGTCATTCCCGCGCAGGCGGGAATCCATCACTGGATAAATGACCTCTCATTCTTATTAATTCTGGGATAGACTCCTGCCTACGCAGGAGTGACGGACACTCATAATATCCATCACCAACCAGAATCCTCAATTCTTTTTTGTGTTTGGGGAGGAAGAAATATAATCTTGAGTATGTTATTGTATTTTTTGCTTGGACTAATTGCTGTTGGCGTATTGGTTCTTTCCGATATAGGAAAAACCGTTCTTTATGTGATTGGCATTCTATTATTAATTATTTGAATAGGTTACTGAATATTTTATTCTATTGTAATTTTTTATTGAATTAGCATTTCAATTGTTGAACATTGACCATTTCTTTTTTTCAAAAAAAATTGGGTACCGGTTTTTGTATGAATAACAGTCTTATGACTATTGTGATCTGGACTTTTTAAAAAAATATGAAATTCAAAGAAAAAAGAGATAGCAGAAAACCATTTAGATACTTATTCTCTTCTACAGAAAATTCACTTAAAAAAACATAATCCTTAAACTTAAAATGAACAAATCCGATATCCTCATTGTCACCGTCCCCAATATCACACTCTTCCCTACTGGCATCCATCCAGAGGGCTTTATCCCACATGCTGAGCAGGATCTCCGAAAAGTAATTCTCGATAATTTTAGCTATACTCGCCGAGGAGATGCCGAGGTCGATTTTACCCTCAAGCAGCCTATCTCGTATGCGGTTATCCGCAATACTGAAGGGAAAATATTTGCCTATCAGCGTGGGAGCAAGCGAAGTGAGTTTCACGAGACTCGACTCGCTGGTAAGTGGGCATGTGGCATCGGTGGGCATATCGAGGCAGAGGATGAGGAAACGGGAGATATCCTCGCGGATTCTCTCCGACGAGAACTCGAGGAAGAAATCACACTGCACGGAATAATCCTCTCCATAGACCCCATTGGGTATATCAATAGCGAAAAGGATGAAGTCAGTAAAGTGCATATCGGTGTCCTCTATATCATCGAGACTGATTCTCTCACCGCTACAGGCAGCGAAGAAGTCGTGAATGAAGGGTTTTATACACCAGAAGAGCTCCACGAGATGATGAAAAATCCTGATACTGTGTGGGAGGAATGGACCAAGATAGCTCTGGGGGCAATACAAAGTTTATAGTTTTGAGTTTAGAGTTTAAAGAATATTACATGGAAAAATCCCGGAGCTTCAAAGATTTGATAGTTTGGCAAAAGTCCATGAGTTTGGTTACTCAAATATATAGTATTACAAGAAACTTCCCGAAAGATGAAATTTATTGACTCACTTCTCAAATTCGAAGAGCGAGTGTCTCAGTGGTGGCAAATATTGCAGAAGGACAATGAAGAAACAGTAGTGGTGAATTTGTTCAATTTTTAGGCATATCAGAAGGTTCGCTTGCAGAATTAGAAACTCTTCTTATGGTGGGTGAGAATGTCGGTTATATCAAACCAGAACAAAATAAAATATTTCTCGAATCTGTATCAGAAATAAAAAGACTACTTTTGGCATTAAAAAAATCAATAAAAAATCCTCAACTTTAAACTCAAAACTATAAACTTTAAACTACTTTTCATGCTACAAATCACCAATTTACACGCAAATGTCTGAGAAACTTCAATATTGAAGTGAGTCACTCTGACCATAGAAAAAGGAAAAAACACCTGTATTCTCGGGAAAAATGGCTCTGGGAAGTCTTCGCTTGCCAGCATCATCATGGGCAATCCGACGTATGAGGTGACAGAAGGCACTCTTTCTCTCGATGGAGAAGACCTCCTCGCTCTCTCTCCTGAAAAACGTTCAATAAAGGGTATTTTTCTCTCGTTTCAAAATGTCACAGAGATAAAAGGTATCAAAATCTCTGAATACCTCCGAACTATCTACAATCTCCACTTACCCAGAATCGCACCAGGCACGAATGCGCTTTCCCCGATGCTCTTTAACCGCTTTATCAAGCCCCTCCTTGTTTCATGTGATATTCCTGAGACATTTCTCGAGCGAGACTTAAATGTGGGATTTTCTGGTGGTGAAAAGCGAAAACTCGAAGTGCTCCAACTCAAGCTCCTCCAACCAACCTATATCATCCTCGATGAGATAGATAGCGGACTTGATCTCGATGCATTTCGTCTCGTTGCGAAGATGCTCTCTGAGTTTGCTAGTCCAGAACGGTCAATAATAATTATTACCCACTATTTTGAGATACTCGATAGCATACCTGTTGATCAGGTTGTTGTGATGAATAGGGGCATAATCGCTCGTCGTGGTGGTGCAGAACTTTCCAGTGAAATACGACAAAAAGGCTTCAAAGAAGAAAAATAGGCTCAAAATGGGCTCAAACAGGCACTCTGTCAAGCACATACATCTCCAAATATTTTGCATAGAGAAAAAATACATGATAGGATATACCTATATGCCATCCAACAACTATTCAGAAGCTCGGAATGAAAGAGTTATAGCTCATAAAAATGCAGCAAAGAAAGAACTCCTCGTTCAGTACAAACTCCCGAAGACAACGAGATACATCTCATGCATAGATCTCCATGATAGTAAAACTCGTGACTTTGTGATTCAGGGGCTTGCTGATCTCGGTATTGCCGTATTTATTACCGGTAAAACTACGAGCAAGGATTCTCTCGTTAAAAGTGTTCACGATTTTGATCAAGCTTTTCTGGATGGATGCGATTTTCTCGTTTCTGATAGTCATACAAGTCCAGCTCGTATCACTGCATGTATCCTCGCCGGCATCATCCCTGTTGTCCCAAAAAACACCCCATTCAAAGGGATGTTTTCACAATTTGACCCTATGAAGTTTACTGGTAACAGCTTTGTCTATGAAGGTGGTCAATATCAGATATTTGCTTCTGTAGTAGCCCTCCTCGAAAACATGAAATTTCCTGCTGATCGTGAGATTTTGCTGAAGAATGTCGTAAAAACACTCTAACAAGATAGAGAAAGAGGTACAGGTAGAGGGCAGATTGAAATAATCCGTCCTATTTCTCTATTGTCTCTGGGTATTTTCTTTTATTCGTAATTGAAGATTGATAATTGGAGATTGATTTATATTATATCGCTGTGAAAAAGTTCTCATTTCCAAAAATACAAAATCCGTTCAAAAAAGAGCCAAAACAAGGCCCTCTCTGGAAAATCTCTACGAAAATCAAGGGGGCAGAAAAGAGAATTCTTGTAAAATCGAGAAAAAATAAGAAACCATGGACCTATTATATGTTCAAATGATATGGGTTTTTTACCAATTATTTCAAAACAGTCGGGTGGGTATTTTTTCTGGGAATTGGTGGAATATTTTTCTTCATCCTTTTTACGACTCCTTTTTTCCATCTCAATCCTGATAAAATAGAGATAATACTGCGTCCTGAACCAGTCTTTGATAGAAATGCTATCCAGTCAATTATGGGAGATTTTGCGGGAAAAAATATTTTTTCTATTTCAACGCAAGAGATATTTCAGAACCTCTCTCAAAATATCAGACATATAGCGTCTGTAGAAAAAAACATTCATTTTCCTGATGGAATGAGCATTATTGTGACTTCTTTTGCTCCTTCTTATCGGGCTTTTGTCGGGGAAGATACTTTTCTCCTCACGGAAAATGGCCAACTCATTGCCGATATCCCAGAAGTAGAAGCTCCCTCGCTGGAAATATACAATCTCGTCTCAGATCCGAGTCTCGGAAAAAACACTCCTATCATGATAGAAGATATGAATGTCCTCCGTGAGATTCTCCAACTCTGGAGAAAGAATCTCCCAAAATACCCGATTAATGGACTCAAATTTTATGATCAGGAAAAGGAAATCCATATCATCAGTGCAGATACTCTCTTTATTTTTAGTCTCTCTGGCGGAAATGAACAAATTAAAACACTTATTAGTATACTTCAAAGTGAAGAAATCAACACTCTCCGACAGTTTTATATAGACCTCAGGATACCAAGAAGAATCTATACATGTGCTCATGATGAGACAGAATGTGCGAGAAATATGGAGAGGATTTACGGCGGATAAACCTTACACGAGAGATTTTAGTACAGAAGAAAGTTCTACAAATATACTCCTCAGAGCATCACTCTTTATAACAATTTTTGTCACGTCCCAGAGACTTGATGGTACTACATCTTGTTCATAACTCGTATTGAAAAAATGATTTCCAAAAACAGTATTTCGGAAAAAATCATATTTTTCCTGGAGTGCAGGAATATTTTTTGCCCTTTCAGCAAATGCATCATTATGAAATACATACATAGTAAATGCTTCTGCAAAATCTTCATACTGATTCGTTGCAGCGTAACCAGAAACAAAAGATTTGGCAGAAGTGCCTGCCCGGATAACTGTTGGTTCTGACCAAGATATAGCGTAGAATTTTTTTGAAGGGTCAGCGGTTCTGCCTCTTTGTTTCAGGAAATAAATATCTATCATATGTCCGAGCTCATGAACGAGTACTTTTGCCATCTCTGAATTCGTTTTTATTCTCCCAGATAACGTCACAGATTCATTGCTCATCTGTCCTCGTGGACTTACCCTATTAGTATCAATTTTCAGGGGAAACTGCCAGAGCGTATCTCTGAAATACTGACCAGCGAGGACTGCTCCTATCGTTGTCGGGTAACCTTGTGGCATACTTGCTGATGCAGGAATAATTTCTAATTGGACAGGTGATTGAAAATTTTGTACTGGCAATGGTGATGAGACAATAATTTCTTGTTCTATGTCCTGTATTTTTTGGAGAATATTTTGAGCTTTCTCTGGCGTGACGGTCGAAAGTGCTGCTTCTCGAAGTGGTGCTGTATTTTGGAGAAAAACATAGACATTTGATTCTGGTATTGTTGGTCTTGGAGCTATGAATACTCGTATAGCCCCTTTTGGCTTTGATTCTTCTTGAGCGCTATAGACAGGATGACTCTGGAGGTTTTCGTGTGATTCTTCACTCGTATTGTACCATCTGAGCGTACCAAATAGGGCTTGAATTGATCCCATTAATACGAGTGTTACTGAGAAGACAAATAGGAAAATTCCTACAAATGACGGTTTATTGAAAAATTTCATAGAGGAGATTGATTATGCCGTTGACGATGATTGTTGCCGCGATCATCACGAGAAAACCGATGACAACAGAAAATACTTTTGATTTTGCGCTTTCTTTTGCTTCAGCACTCACAGGTAAGACCATGATAAGACCTATCCAGACGATCACGCCTATGGCGAGAACACTAGTGACAATCTGCACCCGACGTATCACTGCGGCAGTAATAGTTTTGAAATCCGATCCTGACTTCGTGACTGAGAGATCTAAATTTGTAACAGATTTTACTCCTATGCTTGGATTACAATTCTTGAATACTTGACGTATGTCTCCTGTGCCAAATAGACAGTTAGGAGCTGCATCTGCATGAGGTCATACTACACCAAGTAGAACAAATATTCCTATCAGAAAAAATGAACGAAGAATGTTTACCATAAACGTATATTAACAATGAGCTGGACTATGAAGTAGGCAAATGGAATAATCGCCAATCCTATGACAATATAGACAATTGATTTGAGTGCAGACGTCATCTCTTCCATATTTCCCGGTGCCCATATCAGCTTTGCACCAATATAGATAATATAGCATACAGCTATGAGCCCTACGAAAGCAAAAAGCCAAAATTGGACCTCACGAGCCACATTAACATAGTCAAATCTTGTATTACTCTGAACTGTTGGTATCAATGTCTGCACAGTTTCAGTCAAATCTCGTTGTAATCCTGCTGCCCAAGTGAGAGAGGTGAGAATGAGGAAGCAGAATATAAAAATTTTATGAAACATAGGATTAGAATTGAATTGATGTAGGTATAATATCAACCAGAGCGATAATGGCCCACGCACTCAAGGCGAGGATGAGACCGATAAAGATGGCTATCATATACTTTTTAGCATTTTCAGTTTTTTCCTCATCACCTCGGGACATGATATACATGATACCTACGATACATATACCGAGCACACTCACGATAGCTGTGACATCTTGCAATAGAGAAACAATTCCTGAGAAAAATTTTGTTATACCAGATTCCCCTGCTCCTGGCTTTATACTGTCTCCTGGTAGTCCATGACTACTCTTAAATATAGTCTCCAGTCCTGCATAGGCGGAGAGAGACCAGCCAAGTATTATATATCCAATATATTTCATAGAGTTGTTATTATGACATAGGCAAGTAATCCAAAAAGGAGTCCCATAATCGCATCTTTTATGATACTTTTTCATTTTTCAGTTTGATCAGAATTTGCCCCACCAATCACCATATGAAATCCTCAGAGAATTACCATGAGAACGGCTCCGACAGCCATCAGTGTGGTTAGAAGAGGAATCATGGTAATGATATAGTCGATCAAGTTGTCTACGCCGCCATCTGAAGGTAACTTTCGCGGTGTAGGGAAAATAGTTCCGACATCAAACTTAAATGTATTTTCAGCTATATTATTATTGCTCCCACCAGTAAACCCATATACAAGAGGAAATGTGCTCGTAAAGGAGAAAATGATAAACAATATTCGTTTCATAGGAGTATATTGCCATACAAATGCTTAAATTGCAAAAAAATGATTGCAAAAAAACGACTTTTTGTTACACTCACGGGGTCTTTAATTTTATCTATGACTCTCGTTATCTTGATTTCAGCTGTTGTACTCATCGTACTCATACTTCTCCAGGTTCGTGATGGCGGACTCAATGTCTCAACCAGTAGCACACTCCAGGCGCCTATAGAACGACGTGGGCCAGCAAAAACTCTCCACGTAACGACAATTATCACCTCTCTTGTCTTTATTGGTGGATGCATTGTCTCGTTTTTAGCATAGTTATCACTTCTTACCTCTCAATATGAGTATTTATTCTGAAATAAAAAAATACCTCCTGTTCCTCGTAGGGTTTTTCTGTTTTCTTTTATTGGGGCATATCGTATTGCTCTATTTCTACAATGATGCTATCAAATATCCTCTTCCTGGCTGAACGGTCAATATAGGAATTATGGGAAAGAAACCAATTCTCAATACACTCAACTTTGACACGAAAATAGAAAATGATCCAAATGATACAGTTCTCCGATTTATCTACCGATGACTTGTCCGATTTTCCCTAACAGATAAAAAGATCATCAGTGATTTAGCAAATTGTGATGTAGAAAATTTCCCAACAGTAAAATGTGTTCTCAACCAAAATGCACTCTGGAATGATGGGGAAAATATGACAACTGAAGATATAGTCTCTACATATAATTTTTTCAAAGAACAGGCTCTCAATGAATTTACCAAAAACCAACTTTCAAACATAGATATTTCTGGAGGACCGGATAGTGTGACATTTAAATTTAAAACACGGGATGTAACAGCTATACAATCGCTCTTTCTCCCTATTATACGTAAAAAAGATATAGCCAAAGATTGGAATGGAGATGTCAAAGAATCTCTCTCTTTCAGTGGTCCCTATATATATACGGACAAGGAGAGTCAGAAAAAAACTCTTTTTTTCTCAAGAAATCCTTACTACACTCATACTAATAGGCCTTTCTTTTTTGATCAGGTTCGTTTTGGCTTTGGTACAACAAATACTGAAATTTATAATGTCATCAACCCTGATATCATACTTTCTGACAGCTCTTCAGACATAAAAAATACACAGTGGTCAAAGTATATCCGTCCTGTATTTTATGGGGCTTTCATGAATACCGATAAAATGCCAACAAATCTCCGCAAAAGTCTCTTTTTTGATATATTTGGAACGATAGAGAGCAAAGATGATGCCCTTATGCCCGAAGAAAACATATTTCTCGGTGATATACCAAACGCACCACGCACAACAACAGAAAATAGTTTTTTCCAGACTGTTTTTGCTCTTGGATATAGCTTTGGTGGTACTTTCCAAGCACCAGAAAACAAGCCTGAAGCAGCACCTAAGAAATCGCTCAAATATATAACAGGGCCAGAAAATGTCAGTCCTCTTTTTCTCTCAAGCTCCACAATAGATATAAGGTGAGTAACCCCGAAAAATACAACAAAAGTCATCATCAATGACTATACTCTCAAAAATTTTGTCTCTCGAAAATGATCATTTACATACACGGCTAAGAAAGAATTTAGCAATCTCTTGGTAGGTCAAAATATTTACCGAGTTTCTTTTTATAATGGCAATCGCTTACTCGAAGAAGAATCTATCACTATTTATCACGATACTGATGGGAATAATCTCGAGAAACTCAAAACTGAATGGGAACAAAAAAATGCCCCTGAGCCAGCCCCAGTTGTTGTCCCGAGTAATCTCGATTCAAAAAAACTCTACAATCGTGCAGGGAAACCTCTGTCGTTCCGTATCATAGTCCAGAAAAATACGCCATATCTTTCTGCCCTATCAGAACAAGTTTCTCAGAAATTACAGGACTTCTGAGCTGAAGTAATTATCGAAGAGCTCTCTCTCATAGAAATAAAATCAAATCTTATACAAGCAGACTACTCCTATGATATCATTCTTACTGGTATGAACCTTGGTCTCTTTTACTACAACGTCGCGTCTTTTCTCCATTCTAGTCAGATAAAAAATGGATACAATATTATCCGGCTCAAGGACTCTTCTCTCGATTCTCTCTTGTCTCGCCTAACTGATCGTCTCTATTACAATACTCCTGATAAGCTTCGTGATATACAGATCAATATCCAGAAAATACTAGAACGTGAATCAGCTATCTACACCTTTGGATCTCCTTACGAATTTATTGGTACAAAAAATACCATTCGCGGACTCAAGATCCCTGAATTTCTCGCAGGGCGTGAAATGCTTATAGATATTGTTTCTCGCGGCTACTTCAAAGAAGGATACAAACTCACTTCTGATCCAAAGAATATTATTTGATTTTTTGAATGGCTAAAAAATGAGCTCCTCCCAACTGCATAAACATCTCACCGAAGCCTGGAAACTCACACTTAACGGACAAAAAATACGTCGATTTAATTTTTGGGGCTCATTTATCGATACAATTATCCTCTCAGGAACCCTCATTTACCAAATAGGGTATATATGGCTCGATGTCATGCATAAAACATCTGATTTTTTCTCTTGGCTCATAATATTCTCTACGAGCTTCATGTGACAACATAAAGTAACGATCATATCTAGCGTTTTGCTTGTGGGAGCTTCGTATTTTCTGGTTAATTTTCTCATAAAAAATATCTTCAACGCTGGTCTCATATACCTCATACGTGCTTATCTCAATAAAAATGATAGAGAATATCGCAGCATGTCTGCTTTTACATTTGGATGGAAAAAATCAGTCAAACTCGCAGAGTATCATTCGCTCTTGTTTTGGTCGAAACCCGTCTACATCCTCTATATATTTTTTTGGGGATATAGATTTCTCGAAGCAAATTGGACACTTATCTGAATCATAGCAATCATATTTCTGATAGCATTAGCGATTACTCGTTTTGTCTTTGAATACGCACGCTACTATATCATTATAGAGGATAAGTGAGTATTTGAATCTCTGGGACTTTCTCTGACTATGTCTCTCGAAAACATAGGCGTTACGCTCCGTATCTTTATTTCCCTTATTCTCGTCTATATCAGAGAAATAATCCTTTTGATAGGTATTTTTACTCTTCCTTTTATCATGAGCTGGCTCGTTGCTCTCGGTTTGTGACCTATATTTTTGCAGTGAGTTTTTGCTATTATTGGTCTGGTATATTTACTATTTTTGATTATAGTCTCCGCAATGAATTCTGTGATAGAGGTCTTCGTAGAAACTCTCTGGTATTCTGTCTTTCGAGAAAATCTATGAAATAATCACTCACATCACAGCGATCATTCTTCCCACACCGTCCATCACTAATCTCTCTTTATGGAAATACTCCCTACTCTCATGACACTCTCACAGTGATTCTTTGAATCTCTCGGTGTAAATTTCTCTCATCTAGAAGTTCTCGAACAAGATGCTGAAAATCATATTTATACTATCAAGATTTCATCCGATGATTCACCTCTTCTTATTGGTCCTCATGGGAGAACTCTAGAAGAAACACAATCACTCTTGATCCAAATGGCAGAAAATGCTACCAAAACTCACTGCATAGTACATCTAGAAATCAATGATTATCTGGCAGAAAAACAAAAACGACTCTTCTCTATCGTCGACAGAAAGATTGAAATCACAAGAAAAAATGGCATTGACCAGGTTATCTATGATCTCTCTGGGTATGAGAGAAAACAAGTTCATGCTTATATCGGTGAAAAATATAGCGATATAGCTACAAAAAGTACAGATGGCGAGAAAGGACGTGAACTCCATATCATGCTCAAAGAAGGTATCAAACCAACTGGAGAGCCGATTGTAGCTCATACGACACCCTCTCGCTCATCTGACGCTTCAGCTGACCTAGCTGCACTTGACCTCGAAGGCACCAATATATAAACATTCTTTTTTAATTTATGAAAAATTTTTTTATCTCTTTTTTCGTTCTTGTAGCTTTTTGGGCTGCTGTCCCTTGGACATATCTCGGGATACCTCAGCTCGATAGATTTCTCTGAGATTATAAGCTCGGACTCGATCTCCATGGAGGTGTAGAATTGGACTATCTCGTTGATTTTAGCTCCACTCCGGACCTGACAACTGAGAGAAGAACTCAAATCCTTGAAGATATGAAGACTATTCTCGACGGACGAGTTCGCCGAATCGGTACCACTGAACCAACGCTCAATAATGCTTACTACGGTGAGGAAACTCATATCATAGTACAGATCCCAACTCCTAGTAGTCACGATAAGCTCGAACCTATAGAGCGACAAAAAAAAGATGCAGAATTTATAGAAGAAGCAAAAGCCGTCATCGGACAAGTTATCAAAATTCAGTTTAAAGAACCTCGACCAGAAAATGAATTTGATAATTTACTCAAAAAGCGATGAAGTGTTGTTAGCTCTATTGATGAATCTTTTCTGAAAAAAACTATTCCTTTCGATGCTTGGGGCCAAAAAGTAGCAGACAATTACGAAAATGTTTTTTCTTTTAAAACTTCCGAGATGCAGGCTCTCCTTAGTAAAGAAGAACTCATACTGTCAGATCTCAGTGCACTCTTCCCTATTGAGACTGTCACACTTGGAAAAGCGAAATTTATCGGGAAAATATCATGAGTAAAACTCAAATGAAGGAGTGGGGTCGGTTTCGTGTCCATTGAGAGTTTTGATGGTAAATCACTATCACTCACTAGCTCCATCGACATAAGAATGGTTTTCGTAGATAATGAGCCTCTCGAGTTCAGGCCAGCTCTCGGAAAAAACGGTAAGGTGCTCAACGAGAAGCAACTTATAAGCACTTTGCCTTCTAAATATGAAACTACTGGCCAATTTATTGTTAATCTCGTTTTTAACGATGAATGAAGACAAATGTTTGGAGATATAACTGAAAGAAATATTGGTAAAAGTATCGCTATCTTTCTTGGGAACAATCTTATCACTAACGCTAATGTCTCAAGCAGAATCGATGGTGATGCAATTATAACCATGGGTGGTGGTGGTCCTGAGTATGTTAAAAATATTTCTCAAATATCTTTAAGCGAAATCATTATCTGAATTATTGTTCTTACGGTTGTATGTTTTTATTTAATAAAATATTTTTGATTTACAGGAATTATGGTGAGTTTTTTACTGGTTTTATTTCCAATGGTATATATATTTTCAGGCCAATCTTCCAGTCAAATAGCTGCAACAGAACTCAGCAAAAGTATTAACGAAGGAATAGTTCCTGTATGAATCTACGAACATAGCGAAAAAACTATTGGCCCTAATCTCTGAAAAACATCACTCAAACAACTCGTCACTAGTGGAATTCTTGGGCTTATACTTATGTGTTTATTTCTATTATGGAGATATAGGGCATCTGGTATTGTTGCCTGAGCTTCTCTCGTCATCTATGTAATCGTTCTCCTGGGTCTCGTCAGACTCATGGGCGTCACATTGACTCTGTCTGGCGTAGCTGGTATCGTCCTCTCCATAGGTATAGCCATAGATAGCAATATCCTTCTCTTGGAGCGAGTTCGTGATTTTCTCAAACAAGGGAAAGATATGAAGACTTCTCTTAAACTTGGTTTTCATGAAGCCTGGTCAGCAGTGTGGGATAGCAACCTCACAGGGCTCTTTGTCGGACTCATCCTCTGGTGGATGTGAGTCAGTCTCGTAAAAGGGTTTGGGCAGATGAGCGTGCTCGGTATTATCGTAAGCCTCCTTGTTCTCAAATACATCTGTAATCCTCTCACTATTTGGTTACGGAATAAGATTGGTTAATCAAGAACCTTACAATAAAAAACTCTCCGCTTCAGCGGAGAGTTTTTTTAAATACCAATTTTCCTTAAAATACCTGGATTGTTTCTATTATTTTCTGTACGATAGGATGATTGATATTGACTGCTTCTATTTTAACTGAATAAGCTCCATCCAAAAGGAGATAGATATACTTCCCTGCTGGGTCGATATATTTACCGCTTGAAATATTCTGAAGCTCAGGAACTATTTTTTTACCATAAAAATAAACTCGGACGGCAGATAACGCAAGAGTCTCTGGATCCTCTTTGCTGATACCAACAGTGTGTCTAGCTCAACCTTCAGCACCAAATCATGAATAATAAACATTTGCCGGTATATCAAAACCATATCGGAAATTACTGTTTGAGTATTGATTTACTTTATCAGTTGTTTTTGATGGGAGATTTGCATCAACCGAGGTATTTGCTACGACTGTAGGTGACGTCTCTGTTTTTACTGGCGCTGTAACTATTTCTTCTACACCTGTGACATCTTCCGTGACAGGCATAGTCTCAGCAGGCACTATTATAGGAATAACTGTTGTAGGCTGAGGAGTGAGCGGAATAATAGGATTTATTGGTGAACGTGACGAGTTACGAGCTGATGAGCCCCACTGCATACCAACCCAGAATCAACCAAGTATGATGAGAAAAAAAACTGTAAGACGAATAGGAGACTTCATAAAAAAATAGTTAAAAATTATTTACTCTTTGGAAATTTGTCAGTCACTCGACGAATCATCTCTGTCGGGATACGATCTATGATAGCAAAAGCATCTTGAAATTTTTCTATAGTATGAGCAAATCTATCAGCAACACGGGACATATGAGCGAATCTACGAAGTATCATAATCAAGTATATGCCAGCCCCAGCAATAACTATTGTTGAGACAACGATCAGAATATCGAGAGTGGTAAGAGGAGTCATACGTGTACTACTGTAACAGAAAAGGTAAAAGATAAAAGGTAAAAGAGTAGATTTCTACCACAAATATTTATACTGCATAAACGATGCCTACTCATAAGGAACAAACACTTGAGCAAACCCCGTCTCTCCAATCGGTCACGGAGGAATACGGTAATTACTCTCTAGAGGAATACGGTCACAATAAATACCACGGAATAGTTTGAAATGATGATCTATTTGTCTATAGGAAAGAGGAATTTCTGAATATTTTAGAGAATTTTCTCAAAAAATTTGACAATCAAATAGCGCAGGCGACCCTAGGTAGTCTGCGGGATAATTACTGTGTCTCAACATGAGAACATCATGGTCCGCTTGGCCATCCGTTTTTTTTTCAATCAGCCATCTTACGAGGTCTCGTGAATACCAACAATGCAGTCATAAATTTATCTACCAGCCATGTCAGTTTAGGTAATTCTTCGTATCCGCGTGGCATCGTCTTTCATGGAGATGTAGATGATACGAGTCAGTATCTTCATCTGCCATTTTTTGGAGCAAAAGACAGAATGTGTCCTCTCTATCATTTCCCATCCTATACGGCGTCAAATATCCGAGATTACACTCTTCCAAAACTTGAGAGCTCTATTAACACAAATAAAATAAGCGCATCTTTATCAAGCAAAATACGCAATTTTCTAGAAAATATCGTACTCTCTGAAAAACTATTGCAACAAGAGTATTTTTCTGATCAATGTACTATATTAAATTACGAATGGTGGAAAATAATCTTCGGTGAAGATTTACCACCTTTTGTAGCCATCGATAACGAAGAGCTGATTAAAACTCTCCTTCTCTGGCAAATACACCATAACCACGAATACTCTCGGGTATTTTTTACAGAAAACTTTCAGGAAGCTATTGAGCAAGAATTCGATACTATCGGATGATGTTTTGATAGGACAAAAAAACGCGGTACCTATCTCTTTTGGCATCTCGATGATCAGCACAGACAGCATGCTCTCTGGCGAAAAGGTGGAAAGCTTGTTTCGGAAAGCAATGACTTTCAGATACACATAAATCCAAAAACAATATTTGAGCACTTGAGTACGGGAGCTCTCATACCTTCATGACTTCTAACATATACGCTCCTCTCGTGTTACTACAAATTGACATGTTTCGGTGGCATATTCCAGACAGAATATCTCACAGAAATGCATCAAGCATACAAAAAACTACCAATTATTGGAACATTAAGCGAGGTGTATCCTCAGACTGATATAATCAACGCAGATCTCTATTTTCTGTATTCCAAAAGCTCTCCAATGACAGCCATGGATATGTATCTTCGTGGAAGAGATACCCCTCTACTTATCAATTCTGCAAAAGAAACCTCCCTCAAGAGAGCTCTTGAAAATAGTCTCGCTGATATCTGCAGTGTAGGTTTTCACTTACTCTACCCTTCATGAAATCTCACAGCACTAGTAGAAGTCAAACCCGCCAATCAAGCTTATAAAGAAAGTATTGAGAAGAGGGTGTATGAAAATTTTCCTGATGTAGAACAAGTGTGATTTATTTACACTGAAAATAATTGCCCAACTCTCGAGATGGTTGGAGGGGAAATATGTGTCAATGCGACATTGTGTTATTTTCATCTCTGTACTCTCCGAGATAAAAATCTTCGCCAGATTTTTATAAAATGACCAAATTGTATCGTGAGATGATGACAAAATATTGATGGATCAAATTATATTGATTTTCCTCAGTTAAATAGAAATGTCCTCATGTATGACCCCGCGAAAGATGCTCAAATCGTAAAACTCCCAGGAATAACCCATATTTTTACAAAAAATCAGGACCATACACCAGCGGAACTTGCCCAACCGTACATTCATGAAGGTGGTGCTATCGGAGTTTCCCATATTCACGAAAATAAAGAAACGACAAATCTTAGAACTCATATTTTCCTTCCCCATATCTGAAGTTTCCGCGAAGAGACTGCATGTGGCAGTGCTGCAATTGCCTATGGAGCCCTCTTAACAGAAAAGCATGGAACTATTTCTCAGAAGATTGAGCATGTCTCTGGATCATACAATCATATAACATGACAGCTAGATTATGACGGGCAAATATGGCTTAAACTTATCAGCAAAATCGATTACAGAGGTGAGTATAAATTGTAGTATTCATGCCAATAAGTTTTTTTAAGCCATATTCAGTTTTTCGTCAAGTGCCTTTCTCATGAAAAGCATTGTATTTATGGTGTAAATCCGGTAATCTAGAAGCAGAAACTTGCTCTATGAATCGTCTTTTCTCCTATATCACCCTCTTTGCCATATTTTTGGCACAGTTATCACCTTTTATAGCTTTTTCACAGGTAGCGGATGCTACTCTGAAAGATTTTACCATCACCGTTCCGTCACAAGTCATCGTCAATGAAGCTTTTGACATGACTGTAGAAGCGCTTGATACTGCTGGAAAAACATTTGGAAAATACGAAGGAATTATATTCTTTGATTCCAATAACAACCCTGGTGACGTGACGCTCCCTTTTGAAAATGGCGAATATCAATTTACCCTCTCCGATCAGGGTAAGCATACATTTCAAAAATGATTTACTCTGAAAAAAGCCGGGAAGTACGAGCTCGTCATCTTTGAGCTCGATGGTCCGAGTGGTGGGGTAGAAAAAGTAGTAGAAGTCACTGCAGTCACAAAGGATGCACCTGTGCCATCAAAAGCAGATATCACAATCAAAGAACCCACTACAAATACAACAGTATCCACGAAAACACTTCCTGTCAGCGGAACCACGAAACCAACCAGCTCTGTCAATATCAAACTCAATGGAGTAAAGGTAGTGAGCACACAGAGTGGTGCTGATGGTAATTTCTCTGTTGATGTCGGAGACTTAAAAGCGGGAGATAATCTCATCATCGCTGAAGTACTCGATGGCACTGGTGCGATATCCGGTAGCTCAGCCCCGGTAACTATCAAATTTAGCACTGAAACTCCTAAACTTGATACACTCAAGATCAAAGAAGGTGATGAATTTTTCGCATGAAGCAGTATTACCTTTTTGGGAGCAGGTGATTCCAATCTCAAAGTAGTCCAAGTAAAAGTAGGTGATAAAACCATCAACCTCCAAGAAGATAAAAATAAACTCGGGAACTACTCTGGCGTACTCAAAACTTCAGAATTTGAATGAGAATTCAAGGCAACAGTTACTGTCGAGTCTCAACTCGGCACAAAAGCAGAACAAAAAGATATGGTACAGTTTCGAACTGTAACAGCAAAACTAGAAAATATCAAAGTCGAAACAACAACTGATAAGAAAGTAAAATTTGCTTTTGAACTCAAGCCAGACCTTGATAAAATCAGATATTTTAAGATAAAATATGGTACCGGACCTGGAAAATACACAAAAGAAGTAGTCACATTTGAAAAAACTGAAATCAAAGAAGATACAAAATATGCTTGGTATATACCAGGGATACCTGCTGGCGAGTATTTCTCAACTATCATCGCTCTTGATAATGACAAAAAAGAGACACCCATCAATTCCGATGAACAAACTTTTACTATTGCTCTCGATGCTGCTCCTACCTGTTTTATAGAAAAAGTAAGCGGCATACGAGTTGATAGAGTCAGCGAGATATATTCTATCGTCCGTTGGGATAAGCTACAAGATGCTGCCAACTACCAAGTCTTTAAAAAAGATTCGTCATGAGATTTTGCGATGATCGATGAAATCACGACAAATGAATTTCGTATAAATATTGATACAAGTGCAAAACAAGTCACTTATGATGATTTCAAAGTACGTGGCGTATGTAAAAATGGAACTTTTGTTGGCACTGGAGACTTCTCTGAAAGTGTCGCGGTACCTACAGGGCCCGTGATGATTATATTCTTTGCTCTCTTCGTATCTTCTGGTATAGCATTTATATTGATTCGCAGGGGCTACCTGAACTAGGTTTAAAATTATCTTTTAAAAAAACGTTCTCCATGAACGTTTTTTTTAAATTTACACACATCAATTACTAATACTTTTGAATGGCGTTCATTCGTAGTTCATAAAATGAGTGAAAAATAGTGCCTGGGAGGGAGAAGTGAGAAAATCTCACTTCGACATTGAACTAGGGAAATCTCCAGAGAAAAGTTGATTAAATTTGGTGCCCAGGAGGGAGATATGCCCATAGGCATATCGAGTTCGAACCAAAGCCACTGGAGGTTTTCGAGTCCTCTAACTTTAATGTATTTGGTGCCCAGGAGGGAGATATGCCCATAGGCATATCGAGTTCGAACCAAAGCCACTGGAGGTTTTCGAGTCCTCTAACTTTAATGTATTTGGTGCCCAGGAGGGAGATATGCCCATAGGCATATCGAGTTCGAACCAAAGCCACTGGAGGTTTTCGAGTCCTCTAACTTTAATGTATTTGGTGCCCAGGAGGGAGATATGCCCATAGGCATGTCGAGTTCGAACCAAAGCCACTGGAGGTTTTCGAGTCCTCTAACTTTAATGTATTTGGTGCCCAGGAGAGGACTCGAACCTCCACACCTTGCGGAACACGCTTCTGAAGCGTGCGTGTCTACCATTTCACCACCTGGGCATAGTATTCTCTGAAATCTAGATCGTCTACCCTACTGCTTGCCGGCAGGCAGGTTCACCGACTGTGTATACTCACAGGCATTATGGACGAGTCTCATAAATTGCAAGACGACTCGACATACAAATATTTCTATTAAAACCAATAAGTGAAAAAGTCTCTAAAAAATGGGTTACAAATCAATGCTAAATCTTATAATAATAGCATCTTTCCCTCTGTGAATCCGACTAGGAATGAGCGTAGGAGAGATAGCTCTATTTTTTATGTTTTTCTCTATGAAAAAATTTACCGCATTCGTAATTCTTGGTTCTCTTTTCCTTGCTAGCTGTTCTATGAACAACCCTCTCAAAAAAGAGTCTACTAACGCTCCAGCATCTGATGATGCTATGATGGAAAAAAAACTCACTAAGGATGATGCTATGATGGATACTAAGGAAGACACGATGGTGAAAGAAAAAGATACACCTAGTGATGATTCTATGATGAAGGCAGATGTGAAAGTTGATGCTGCAATGTAATAATGCTCTTCTATTGATACAAAAATACCTCACGTTTCGTGAGGTATTTTTATATTCAATTGGTGTCCGCGGGTGGGATCGAACCGGAGGGCTGACCAAAGTCAGTCCGAGTGGCAATTGGTTCGATTTTCTATATGAATACAAATCTTATTGGTGTCCGCGGGTGGGATCGAACCACCGACCTTTAGCTTAGAAGGCTACTGCTCTTCCACTGAGCTACGCGGACACAGAGGGATTATAGAGTTTTTACGCTGAGAGCAAGAAAAAACGCCCCTTTCGGAGCGTTTTTAATAATATAATCCATCATTTTGCTTTTTGCTTTTTTATTTTTGCATTTAGCGAAGCTTTTAGAGACCAAAGTCTTGGAGAAACGCTACGATACCTTTTTTACGCATTGTGCGAATAGCTGCAGCAGAGAGTCTCAATCGGTAGACAATACCGTCACGTGGATCTCGGATTTTCTTGTAGAAAAGATTTACCATGAAATTACGCTTTGTACGACGTACAGAGTGAGAGACCTTGTTTCCACTTCCAGTGGTTTTTCATGTATAGACACAGATGCGTGGCATAGGAGAAATGAGTTATATTAAGCAGCAGTGATAATAGCGATATCAACACCGACTCCTGATGGGAGATTGAGCTTTTGAAGAGTCTCAAGCGTCTCTGGAGTAGGTTCATTGATGAGGAGAAGACGTCGGTGACGACGGATCTCAAATTGTTCACGTGCATTTTTGTTCACAAATGTTGATCGGTTCAATGTGAATTTTTCAATCTTTGTTGGGAGAGGTATAGGTCCGACAGTATGTGAACCAGTATCCTTTGCAGCGCTGATGATTTTTTTCACAGCTTCATCGACAACACGGTGCTCAAACGCTTTCACAGAAATTTTGAGAGTTTCTTTGCGAGAAGTATTTGATACCTTTGCTTCTTTGAGGGGTGCTTTCTTTGTTGTAGTTTTAGCAGCTTTTGGAGCAGCCTTCTTCACGACAGTTTTTGCTTTAGCTTTATCGGTCATAATTAGTCAAGAATTTTTGTAATAATACCCGAACCGACAGTCTTGCCACCTTCACGAATAGCAAAACGAAGTTGATTTTCCATAGCGATACCACAACCGAGTTCAACCAGAAATTTGATGTTATCACCAGGCATAACCATCTCTACACCAGCTGGGAGCTCGATAGCACCAGTTACATCAGTAGTTCGGAAATAGAATTGAGGCTTGTAACCCTTGAAGAAAGGAGTGTGACGTCCGCCTTCTTCTTTCTTGAGAACGTATACTTCAGCTTCAAATTTCTTGTGAGGCTTGATAGAGCCAACTTTTGACATAACCTGACCACGCTCGATCTGTTCACGCTCGATACCTCGGAGGAGGATACCTGCGTTGTCACCAGCTTGACCTTGATTGAGAGATTTTTTGAACATCTCAACACCAGTAACAACTGATTTCTGAGTATCTCGGATACCGACGATTTCTATTTCATCATTTACCTTTACGATACCTTGTTCTATACGACCTGTAGCTACAGTGCCTCTACCTTTGATAGAAAACACATCTTCGATAGACATGAGAAAAGGTTTGTCGAGTTCACGAACTGGTTCGGGAATATAGCTATCGAGAGCGTCGAGAAGTTCTCGGACTCCTTTTGAAGCTTCTGGATCAGTAGGATTTTGGAGAGCTGTGAAAGCAGAACCACGAATGACCGGAGCATTGTCACCATCAAAGCCATATTTTGAGAGAAGTTCACGAACTTCCATCTCAACGAGGTCAGTGAGCTCAGGATCAGCAATATCACATTTATTGAGGAATACTACGATACGAGCAACACCTACCTGAGAAGCGAGGAGTACATGCTCACGAGTCTGAGGCATGACACCATCAACAGCAGAAACAACGAGAATAGCACCATCCATCTGAGCAGCACCAGTAATCATATTCTTGACATAGTCAGCATGTCATGGACAGTCAACGTGTGCATAATGACGCATAGGAGACTCGTATTCTACATGAGAAGTTGAGATTGTGATAATCTTATCAGATCCTGCACGAGCTGTACCACCTTTTGCGATATCAGCGTATGATACGCCTCCAGTCTTACCATCAGTTGTACCAACAGCAGTGAGGGCAGCAGTAAGAGTTGTCTTACCGTGGTCGATATGACCAATTGTACCAACGTTAACGTGTGGCTTTGTTCTTTGAAAATCAGCCATAAGAGAAAAATAAAGGAATTAAAAAAGTAGGGGTATTATAGGGAAAAGAAGTATATTTCAAATAATTTTTATATTATTTCTTCTTTTTTGCTTTTCGGACTTTCTTTTCGATGCGGACGAGAGCCGTACGAAGTTTCCGATGTCGTGATCATGAGAGGCGTACCATAGTATATAAATATTAATTTTTTATGTAGTTTGCAAGTCCCATTTTTTTGAGACGAGCAATAGCTTTTTCCATAGCATCAGCGAGCCATGCAGTTTTACCTTCATGCTGTTCTCGACGAACGAGTTTTTCGTAGGTCTTTTGTGCATTAACAATCTTATCGCCAGTAATCTGACGACGTTTGCTGACGATATAAATCTTATTTCTCGGTCTTTTACCTGAGCCTGTCATAACACAAAAGTTAAAAGTAAAACTATCACTATTTTGCAGTTCGACTCACTGCATTCGCTCACTACATCCGATTTTGGTGCTGGTCGGTCGAAGACCATGAGTGAGGACACATTCACAAGAACAAAAAATGTTTCGTGTCCGAATCGAATGGTGGAGTCTAAGGGAGTCGAACCCTTGACCTCCTCGGTGCAAGCGAGGCGCTCTAGCCAACTGAGCTAAGACCCCATTACAATTCTATACCACTAAGTCGAACCCTTGATCCGCCTAGGCGGACGCTCTAGCCAACTGAGCTAAGACCCCATTACAATTCTATACCACTAAGTCGAACCCTTGATCCGCCTAGGCGGACGCTCTAGCCAACTGAGCTAAGACCCCATAACAATTCTATACCACTAAGTCGAACCCTTGATCCGCCTAGGCGGACGCTCTAGCCAACTGAGCTAAGACCCCAAACAACTTTTTATCATAACTGAGGGAATTGCCCGAAAAGCATGTTTGTCAAACATTTAACGATAAACGATAAACAATTAACGCTCAAGTTATCTGGCGGGAGCGACGGGACTCGAACCCGCGACCTCCTCCGTGACAGGGAGGCGCTCTAACCAGCTGAGCTACGCCCCCTCACCTATGACTAAAGTGACGGGAGTATAAATAAAATATGTGGTTATGCAAATTTTTTTCTCTTTTGTCGAAAATATGTATAATCCTCGGTATGAAACGGAAAAAAAAATACCTCCAGACATGGAATAATTGGAAGAAAAAAATAGCGTCTTTCTTCTGGCTCGATGATTGTGCTGGTGGCCTATGTATTCGTGATGGAAAAAGATGAAGAGACATCCTCGTTGTACTCCATAAAGATGGTGGAGTGATGATCCCTAAGTGAAAAGTAAAACCATGAGAATCTCTTGCCACAGCTGCCTTGCGTGAGTTTCAAGAAGAAACTGGACTCTATAGCTCCCGTCTCGGCAAAAAAATTGGAGTCATGCGAGACCGACTCCGCCGAAAAAAAATACATATATATAAAATCGATAATATAGTAGTATCATCACTCATACGAGATGAGGCAGTCGTCTGGATGTCTCTCGAAAAGGCTCTTATTCACCTACGACACAAAAGTGAAAAAAAATTCCTGGAAAAATATCTAGGGTAGATGTTAATTAAGCTCGTCTTTTTGTACCAGCTGATAGTTGGCGCGAGATACCAAAGTATCTATTTCCCGTATGCGTAAACCAGTTATATTTATTTCATTCTGGAGTACATCATATTTTTTCAAGAGTTCTTCCTTTGTAGAATATGTGTCACTTTTTCAATTTGAGATATCATCTTTCCTTTCAAAAAGAGGCATAACGATAGACTGATGGTAAGCTAGTCTTTCTTTTTTCTTCTCCATTTTTGAAGTCATAGAGTCATTTATACTATTCTGGTGTTTCTCATCATTTTCGAGATTTTTATTTGTGAAATCATCAAATGCATGCCGTCGTTCTCGAGTGTTCTTTTCTTCTTCTTGTATTAAGAGGATTTTTTGCTCAGATGGAGAATAATTGGCTGATATATATTCACGGCGAATTTCGTAGTTTCTTTTCAATTCACCTACAATACTGTTGTATGTTTTTTTATATTCCACTTTTTGACCTTCAAAACGTGCATTTTCAACTAGAATATTGTCATTATAGATCTTCTCTAGGTCGTCATATATCGGGGTTGGCAGTTCGGCTATCTCGGTGTTTATCATATGGAGCTCTTGCTGTATCCCCCTATATCTCTCTGTCACCGCTTGAATATCCTTTTCCAAAATAATACCATCAGCTGAGAGCTGTTTGAGATACATATTTTTCTCTTGCTGTTCACTTACGAGAAGGGCTATTTCAATTTTTCACTGTTTTATTTGTTCTTGTGAATCCACTTCTGATCACAAAACTGAGGCAGCAATAGGGGAAGACAGTGGTATATAGATACTGCCGAGTACAGTTGCCGCAATAAGAGTTATGGTAATAACCTTTCTCACAAAAAAATAAAATATGAATTACTACATTCATAATTTAGCATAAATTATATTATAAGTCAAATAATGCACTTACTCTTTTCTGAGGAGCGATTCAAATGACTTGGCTATCTGTGAGAGATATACGACGACTGTCATGATAATCCCAAAAAGTATAATCTTTCCCCATGTATCCAGAAATATCGCTCCCACACCAAATAAAAATGATAGCACCATCACTATTTTCCTCTGGAGCGTATAATTAATGCCTTGCTCCGCCATGCGGTGGTGCAGATGTGTCAGGTCACCTTTCATGGGATTTTTCCCAGCACGGATACGTCCTAGTATCACATAAAATGCATCGATAAAATAAATACCAAGGACGATAGAGGCTGTAGCTATTTTCCCACCAGAGACAATAGAGAGTGTCGCGATTATGAAACCAAGAAACATGCTCCCTGCATCCCCCACTATACAGGCTCTCTTCACATCAAATCTCCAAAAAACAAAGACCGTAGGAATTAAAACAGCGAGAAATGATAATACAAACAGCGAGTTGTTCTGAGATGCGAGGGTCGTATCAGTGCTGTAGAGCTTTAGGGAAAGCCCTGCTAAAATAATGATTGTTACGAGGCTCACACTCGATGTCATGGCGCGACCATTATCACTCCAATTAATCGCATTCATCACGAGTACGTACCATATGATAGTGGCAATAAGTGGAACAAGATAAATAGTCTTATCTGCGACATTCCAGTACAGTCCCTGAAAACTATCAAGTGAGATAATGCCTCCAAAAATATTACTGACATAGCCTATTTTGATAGCTGTGAGACCAAAAAAAGCACCCAATCCTATCTGAAATACAAGTCGGAAAAATGGTGGAAGAGTACGCTTCTGATCATCCCATGCCATTACCATACTCGTGAGAAGCCCCGCTATGATGACATAAAGTGCTTTTTTCACATCTGCTTCGGCCACAGATTGGAGTATCCACGGTGACCAAAGTACGAGATTGAGAATCAGGACTATACCGCCTGGGTACGGAAGAGCCCCTCTGCCCTCTTCATGTGGATAGAGGTGTGGCTTGTCGACGATGTTCCAGCGACGAAAGAGTGAAAAAACAGCTCTCGTCATGAGATACATGGAGAGTCCGGACAATATAAGTACTCAAATAATCTGCATGAATGTATTGTAGAAAAATATATTCCAAGAGCAACAGTTTGCATTGCTCATTAAAATATGTTGTACTGAGAGAGTACTTATTAATTTTCTCTTATGTCTTTTCGTAAAACGAACGTGTTTATCTGAGTTTCTGTATTGCTCATCGGTACTGCTGTCTACTTTGGATGAAGTGCTTACCTCAGCTCAAGTGTCCTCGATGAGAGTCCTGTCTGTTTCGCCCAGAGCGATTTAGATGGTACAAATGCTGAAAAATCAATTCTTGAACAATCAATCATAGAATTAGAAAAACAAAAAAGAGATAAACAAAAAGAAATAGATGAAAATAATTCAGCTCTTTCTATTGCAAGTGGAAAAGTCACACAGATAGAGAGTGAAATACTCAACGACGATGCTCTTGCAGAAGAAAAGAAAAAAGTAGGGGTAATCGCTGAACAAAGAGATGCTCTACACAATGTAGAAAAACTCACAACTACAGCTCTCGAAATGGAAAAAACTGTGGCAAGCAATAAGATACTCGCAGCCACTGCAGAGAAAAATATCGCACCTGCAGAGACCGCCTATAATGTTCTCCTCACTCAATACTCAGATAAATCACTTCTTGATACTCTACAAAAAGAACTCTCCTCTTCTCCAAATCCCTCAGTTGCCCAGATAAACGCGCGAAGATCTCTCGAACGTGCGAGTGTCGTGATGGATCCAAAAAATCAGATACCAGTCAATCAGCTCACAGACAGACAGAATCTCGAAACCATTGCTGCTGATCGTGATGCTGCAAAGAAACAAATTCCTGCTAAAAGTCATACAAACTATGTATCTGCTTTCAGCAAGTTCAACGTTCTTGTTGCTAGCTACAACACAACCCTCCAGAAATACAAGAGTACCTATGCTGCTCGTTCTGTTTATAGGAATACTCTCACCTATGCGCAACTCTTAGGAAAGGTAAATACGTATAATGCTCAAGTAAAAAAATATGAAGACATGCTCAAAACGTACAATACGACATACAGCAATAACGCTTCAACAGCTCCTGAATTAACACAGCAAGTAAATGCCTACAAAGTCACTTCAATGAGTCTCAGAACAAAAATAGCTATTTATAATAGAAAATACAGTAAGACATCTACGAAAACTCTCGAAATTCTTGCTCAAGAAAAAGAAAAACTCGAATGAAACCTCATCACAACAAAAGCATGACATACTGCTGCTCTCAATGTAGCTACTCAATCTCAGACAGATTATGATACGAGTATTACTCTCTCAAATGCAGCAAAAACAGCATATAACACACAGTATGCTCAGAGCAAACTCACAGTGAAAGAATTGGAAACACTCTACAAAACTGCTCAGGAGAAATATGAAAAGATAGTCCAGGAAAACGATATCAAGAAAGTGTCGCTCTCAACACTCAAGTTAGAAGAAAAGAAACTTGAAATTCTCGGGAAACAGATCGAAAGTAAGAAGAGTGAAATGGAAGGAATAGTAATAGAAAAAAATCAGCAATTTAAAAAACTCAATACAGAAATTACCCTCTTGAAAGAAAATCTCTGTGCAACAAAATTTTCTTGTAAGACAGAAACAATAAATACTGATGGAAAGGAAACTCATGTAGTTTTCCTAGAAGATACAAACTGAAACAGACTCGACTCGACTCAGACTACTCTGGGTCAAATCAGTCCAGATAAACAAGTATTTAACCTACGTTACAATTCAACACAAGTCGTCTACATAATGAATCTCTACATGCGAGGCATTGAGTTTATCTGTCCAGAAATTGTAATCCAAACAGATACATTTGCATGAGCTGGTACATGCGTCGAAGCATTAAATGAAGTAGAACCAGCAGACAAAGAAGGAATTACATGTGGTAGTGACGATATTTTTGTTATTACGAGAGATGCACCTATACAGGCTTCAAACAAATTGTTTAGTAATTTTTTACGGTCAGATATATTATACGACCAAACCTGTGGCAATGGAGCGACGAACTATCCTGCGTGTGATGATAATCAAACCTGTGGCAATGGAGCGACGAACTATCCTGCGTGTGATGATAATCAAACCTGTGGCAATGGAGCGACGAACTAT
>Ga0209702_10002997_pt1 | contig 27730 bp, 19 predicted proteins | sample FRY01_FD_187210 | JGI IMG/M metagenome (GOLD analysis project Ga0209702, IMG submission 187210) | Freshwater microbial communities from Lake Fryxell liftoff mats and glacier meltwater in Antarctica - FRY-01 (SPAdes) (version 2) | ecosystem: Environmental > Aquatic > Freshwater > Ice > Glacier... | reverse complement strand
TCCAGAGTTTTCCGGGAAAGTAGGAGTTCAATCTCAGTGCGTTCTTCTTTCGAAACTATCAAAGCTGGAGCGATTCTGGCCATGCCGGAGACTAATCCGATTCAAACGAAATGCACACTTAATTCACAAACGATGCACTAGCCAGATCCTGATTAGCCATTAATCGATCTAAAATGCGTCCACCATTGGGCTTTGCTTCGGCGCGCATTTCTGTAATCAACTGTGTATTTATACTCCCGGCATCCCGAGTTTCAAAATTAAATGCAAATTCAGTCCCAACCGGAAAATTCTTTTTCCTTTCAGCATTACTACCCCGTAACCAAACTCCGCCCCACCTTACGTCGTTTGTGCTTTCAGCAAGAGCCACAGGGGTGAGCAATAAAACGTGCGCAATTACCCCCCCCTTCAACAGCAGGGAGAAAAACAAGATCCGCCACTCAAAATTATGACTTAAGAAAAACATTGTCGTAAAGGACAAGACCAGGTTAACAGGTGATTATTAAAAATAACGCCAGCTCAGACTGAACTTCTGAACTGGCGTTTTGACTTTCATCTTATTGAAAAGACACCTAGAATGTCAGGCCCTTGACGAGACCACCTCCTGAAGGCATAGCTTTTTTTACAGCATCATCAATTTTGTAATCTTTACGCCTCTTCACTGCGAGATTGTATGTCTTTGCGACCGCATCAACAGCCTTCTCCTCTTCGTCTATTTTCTTGAAGTCCTTAATTACAGTAATATACCGATCGCTTTCCGCGATTAATGCCGCTTTTTGGATAGTGGAAGCATCCATAGATGCTTCCACTAGCACAACAATCTCTGGAATTGCGCGGGTGAGCAGAAGGTTATATTGCCGATCACGAGCTACACTGGTAAGAGCAAAGTGCTTGTTGTAGACAGACTGAGCCAACGCACCCTCGTGATTTGAATTCGCTAGTAACTTGTTCGATTGCGCGAGGAGTTTGTTACCTTTTTTAAGAGCTGCCTCAAGTTCATCAGAGCTCCCCTGACGGATGACTTTCGCCTGTCCTTTTAACTCAAGAGCTACATCTTCGTATCCCAGAGCTTCGAGGACGAGCACTTTAGCCTCAATCATCGTCGCTGAGCCAACTGCATACTGCTTAAGTAGCGCTTTACGATCTTCTTTCGCGTCAATCACCATGCTCCGCGTTGGTTCCGGTAATTTATCTACTGGAACGACAGAAAGCAGTGTGCTGCAGGAAGTGATTGAACTTAATAAGGCGATAGAACCAAGTCCACGGATAATCTTTTATGAAAACACCATGATGTAAAAAAACAAATCTCACAGATTTGTCAACTTTTTTCATTTATTTAGGAGGGGCTGGTGCGAGCGAAGGTTGGTTGGAAATTGCAACGTGGTTGGATAAAAAGACCAAGATTCGGAAATGAAAAAATATGTCAGGCATACTACAAGGAAGGATTTGTATGCCAGGCATACTACGAGAGAAAACCGGCTGTATCCCTTTGTCTTCAGTGATCTTACTGCGGGGTGATGTAATCCGGGATGGGGCACGTTTTGAAGGTTAGCCTCCCGTTGGTCGGTCGAATGGCTAGAGCGTGCGGGCTGTCACGCCTGCTGCCCCCATGGCCATCACACAACATCCGTAATTCGTCGCCGTACCTTTCGGGTGGTTGTCTTCCCCAAACTCTGGTCGCTCATTCGTGCCTAGCCCTTCCACCCGGGCACTGGTCGCGGTCGGTCCTTCGTCGAGGCGGATTACGGAGAGTTGTGTGAAGTCATGGCTGGGTGCCCGGGTCGCTTCGTTCCTCCGCTCCGCACAAGGGCTCTCTGGCAGGAGTCGTGACAGCCCGCCCGGAGCTTTGATTCACAGCCGCCTCCCGGTTGCTCACCCCTGCGGGGCACGTCACTTCGTTCCTGTCCAAAGGGCCTTCCAATCCTTCGGCCCTGTGAAATCGGTAGAAAAGCGATCGTCGATTAAACCGGCTTGCGGATGTGCATCCAGGCGTGGACGTGGGGCTTGCCACGGAAGTAGCAGATGACGTTCGGGCCTTCGATCTGCCAGACGTCCCAGACTTGGTCGTCGCCGATGTTTTCCTTTTGGTAGAAGGCCATGTGGAGGTGTTCGAGGCCGCCGGCTTGAACATAGTTCATCGCTTCGTCGGCATCTCTCTTGCGGAAGGGCGCGAGGAGGTCGCGGAGGACTTTCTGCACTTGCTCTTGTTGGTCGCCGCTGAGGTCGCCCACGCGAATGCCGTCGAGGCCGGCCTTCTTTCCGGTGAGTTCGATCGTTTTGTTTCCGTGTTCGCCACGACTGGTGTCGCAAAGGGCTTGCTGACGCTGTTTGCCGTCGAGCATGTCGTAGACTTTATTGGCCTGTATGGCCTGATACCAGTAGGCGTTGTCTTTGTGGTCGGCTTTTTCGGTGAAACCCTTTGCGGCGTGTCCGTAGAAGATGGGCCCGCCAAAAGCGGCGCCTTCCACCGAGTCTCCATCGCAACGGCGGGTGCAATGACGACCGGTTAGGACGAACTCGAATTTCCCGGTTCCCGGCTCGCCGAAGAGGGCAACGGACGAACCACCTTCGAAGCCCTCGAGCCCGCTGTCCCACTCGACTTGGTCGTAAACAATCTGCGCATATTCCTCGCTATGGAGACCCATGAAGATTTCTTTGATCATCGCTTGTTGATCCTTGGTGAAACTCTCGACCGTGGACTTCGTGATTTGCCAGTTGTTATCGACCTTGAGGCGAAGGGGATGATCGAAGGCGAAGCAGATTTGCTTTCGTTGTTCTTCGTTGAGGCTGTCGTGAAATGTTTTGACGAGGGTTTCCGAAGTGGCCTTTTCCTTTTTCTCGGCGCCGATGATGGGGAGGGTTCCGGCTCCGATCAGTCCGGCGGCAAGAGTGCTGGATTGACGAAGAAACTGGCGACGCCCCTGAGTGGGGTTCTGGAAGAGATTTTCGGGATTCATGAATCCCCGTTTATCAAGTGGAGAGGGGGATTGCCATCTTTTTTATGTTGGAGATGAGCGCTAATGGGAGGCGATCACTGATTCGAGAATCAGGAGCCTGCGCGTGTTTGTCTGAGTCTCTGCTATGGGGGGATGGCGAGCTGCGCTCACAATCTATCGGTACTAAGTTTGGGCCGCGCTTTTGGGCCGCGCTTTGGGGCTTGGGAGTGTCGGGGTTTAGTGGTCTTGATTTTGGGCGAGGGTGAGGTGGTGTTTGGCCGCTCTTCCGCTGATGGACTCGTGTTGGATCAACTCATCAGCGATTACTTTGACGGCGCTCCAGGCCGCTTTGTTGCTGAGCAGGTGCTGGGTTTTATCGAGCATTTTGTGGATCAATTTTTGGGATTGGCGGGGATTGCCGGAGCGAGCCATTGCGAGTTTTTCGACGATGCGAAGATCCTGGCTGGCTCCTTGGACATTGTAGTGACCGGACTTCCGGCCTTCGGCGGCCATGCCTGCGAGGAGGATGAGGATTTCAGCTTCCAGCTTGTCTTGAACTTGCTTAGTCCGGCCCTTTTTGATGGTGCAGGTTCCAAGGCGGTTTTGAGAGGGGATGATGCTGACTTTTTGGATAGCTCGACCCATGAGAAGGGCCATCACGGCGTGCCCTGCTTCGTGGTATGCGGTCAGTGTTCGGTTGTCCTCCATTGCTTGCTGGAGCCTTCATGTTCGATCTCCCGTTGGCAAGGCTGCCTTATTGTCGAGCGGTGTGGTGTCGGAGCTTTCGGGCCAAGGCGCTTTGTCGTTGTAGGTGAAGCTACGGATGACGGAGTTGTCGCCGTTGACGTTTTCGAGGGTGCGCTCGGCATCCCAGTAGACGAACTTGTAGACTCCGCCGTCGACGCTCGGGTTGATGGAATACCAGTTGTGGTCATCCCAATCGAGGTTGCCGCCGTAGAAGTTGAGCATCATGTAGTCGATGAGGTTGGGGATATCGAGGTATTGCGAGAGGGCGTCGTATCCGGCTTGGTCGGCGACGCCGGCATTGGCGATGGCGTGGGCCTTGAGCCACTGTTCGGCGGTCCCATCGACGACGTTGCGGGGGTAGGAATTGAGGGCGTCTCGGAAGAGGGGGAAGCGGAGCTTGGTGTCGCCGTATTGGCGTTTGAAGAGAAGACGGAAGGAGTGCTTGGGGAAGCTGGCGTTCCGACCGACGCCGCCTTGCATGCGCACCCCGCAGTTTACTTGTTTATCGGGGCTGCCATCGGGGTAGATGAACTCGACCGAGCCAGCCCGTTCCCAGGCGACGCCGGAGTTGCCGGAGTTGGTATCAGCGACGGTGACAGTCGTTCCGGAGCCACCGGCATGGGCGGCGATGAGTTGGTTGGCTTTTTTTAGGGTGTAGTTGTAGCCGAGGACGGGATCGCTCGAGAGGACGTAGATCGCACTGACTTGATGATCGTTGAGTGGAATGTCGAACATGCCCATATCATCGATCGCGCCTTTCCAGTTTCGTCCGGGGCTGCCGGGGTTGTCGCCGATAAAGACGGGGCTTGGGCCGCTTGCGATGCCGGGTCCGTTCCCGGTGACAACGAGGACGCCATCGACAAAGAGCCGAGTTGAGACTCCGGCTTCCGAGACGGCGACGAGATGGTGCCATTGGCCGTCGTTAACCGAGCCTCCGGAGATATCGCCGGAGCCACCGGCGAATGCGATGGCGTTGGCGTCATTGGACCGGCGATGAATTCGCCAAAAACTACCTTCTCCTTTGGCGACGAGGCATTGCCAAAATATAGGAAATTCAGGGCGAGTCGTCTATTTCTAAGTCCGCTCCGGTCGTCTATTTCATGTCATTGATCGGTTCGGGAAAGGAGATGGGACGATCAACTGGCTAAAAAAGAAGCCCGGAGGATTTCCCCCGGGCTCTTGATTCAAATCGGGAAAATGAAAAGATCAGTCTGGGAGTTCAAAACGGTCTAGGGTCATTACCTTGGTCCAAGCTTTGGCGAAATCATTGATGAAGCGTTTTTCCGAGTCGGCGCTTCCGTAAACTTCCGAAATTGCCCGCAACTGTGAGTTGGACCCGAAGACTAGGTCCACCGAGGACGCGGTCCACTTGACCGTGCCGGTCTTACGATCACGGCCTTCGTAGAAATGCTCGCACATCGGCGAGACCTTCCACTCGGTTCCCATATCGAGGAGATTCACAAAGAAGTCATTCGACAAAACTCCGGGACGACCGGTGAACATTCCCATTCCTTTGAATCCCACGTTGGTGTCGAGCACCCGTAGTCCTCCGATCAGGACCGTCATTTCTGGAGCGGTCAAGGTCAGCAGCTGAGCACGGTCAACAAGGGTTTCAGGAGCGGGGCGGTCAAGCGAGCGGCCCAGAAAATTGCGGAAGGCATCCTGCGTGGGCTCAAGCACCGCGAAGGACTCCACGTCGGTCATCTCCTGAGTGGCGTCAGTCCGGCCCGGTGAGAAGGGAATCTCGATTTCGTGCCCCCCTTTTTCGGCGGCAGCCTCGAGGGCGGCGGAACCTCCCAAGACGATGAGATCGGCGAGGGAGACCTTCTTTCCACCGGCGCTACTTGTATTGAACTCCTTCTGAATCCCCTCGAGAATCGGGAGGATTTTAGCGAGTTCTTCCGGTTGGTTAACCGCCCAGTCTTTCTGGGGAGCGAGACGAATCCGGGAGCCATTGGCACCCCCTCGATTGTCACTGCCTCGGAAGGTCGATGCCGAAGCCCATGCCGTCGAGACTAACTGTGAAGTGGTCAAACCCGAGTCGAGAATCTGAGCTTTGAGGGCCTTGATTTCGGCGGCGCCAATGAGCGGATGATCGACCGCTGGAACCGGGTCCTGCCAAAGTTGGGGCTCGGGAACATCGTTTCCAAGGTAGGTGGAGGTCGGCCCCATGTCTCGATGCGTGAGCTTGTACCATGCCTTGGCGAAGGCGACTTCGAATTGTTTTGGGTTCTCGAAAAACCGCCGGGAAATCAGTGCGTAGGCAGGATCCATCTTCAGCGCCAGATCCGTCGTGAACATGATCGGGGCGTGGCTTTTCTTGGGGTCATGCGCATCCGGCACAGTTCCTCCACCTGCGCCCTCTTTGGGAACCCACTGTTGAGCGCCGGCCGGGCTCTTCGTAAGTTCCCATTCGTAGGCAAAGAGATTGGACAGATACATGTGTGACCATCTCGCCGGGGCGCTGGTCCATGCTCCTTCCAATCCACTCGTAATGGTGTCGGCGCCATTGCCTTTCTCCTTATTATTCTTCCAGCCAAGTCCTTGTTCTTCGAGTGGAGCACCCTCGGGTTCGGGGCCGACATGCTTCTCCGGACTCGCTGCTCCGTGGGCCTTTCCGAAGGTATGCCCGCCCGCGATCAGGGCGATTGTTTCTTCGTCATTCATCGCCATGCGGCCAAAGGTCTCACGGATCTGTTTGGCTGATGCCAGCGGATCAGGTTTTCCATCAGGTCCTTCCGGATTGACATAAATCAATCCCATCTGAACTGCCGCCAAGGGGTTATCCAGTATTTCCTTTGAATAACGTTCCTTACCCAGCCACTTGCTTTCGGGTCCCCAGTAAATGTCTTCTTGTGGTTCCCAGACATCAGCACGCCCTCCTCCGAATCCTAAGGTCTTGAAGCCCATTGATTCGAGGGCGACGTTCCCGCTCAGAATCAAGAGATCCGCCCAGGAAATCTGCTGGCCATATTTCTGCTTGATTGGCCAAAGAAGCCGGCGTGCTTTGTCGAGATTGGCGTTGTCCGGCCAGCTGTTGAGGGGCGCAAAACGCTGGGCACCGTCGGAAGCTCCTCCCCGTCCATCATAAGTCCGATAAGTCCCGGCACTGTGCCAGGCGAGACGAATAAAGAGCGGACCATAGTGACCGTAGTCGGCGGGCCACCAGTCTTGTGAATCCGTCATGAGCTCAGTGAGGTCCTTTTTCAAGGCCGCCATGTCGAGCTTCTTGAATTCAGTGGCATAGTCGAAATCCGGTCCGACTGGGTTCCCCTTAGAGGAATTCTGATGAAGGATTTGTAGGTTGAGTTGGTTTGGCCACCAGTCCTTGGTCGTGTAGGCGGAACCGGCGGTGTGTCTCGCCGCCGGAGCGGCTTGTGCCCCCATTACGGGGCACTTCGTGATGTCGCCATCTGCTCCGTGCGGGGTCTGGGCAAAAAGCCCCCCGAGGCCTAGGGCAACGAGGCTCGTTAACGAGAAGATTGAACGTAGCGAGAGGAAAGGGCGCGCGGCTCCGTCAAGGTTTGGTTGGTGGATCAAGGTTTTCATCATGGTGTCAAAGGAGTCTTACCGCATCAGAGCGTGAAGACCTTTCACAACTATCTCGTGCCACTGAATGGTCAATTAGTAAAATGCCTATAAAAAAGTAATCCATAATCAAATATTATACCACAAGTGCCCCCCCAAAACAGGCAGTATCAGCTTCCCCGGCAAGCGAGCAGTTTGAGGTCGGATTCGTTGGGAAGGTTTGTTTGATACGGTGGCCCCAGTGGAGTTGGCGGTAGTGAGTGACAAAGTCGCTTCTTTTGGTCGGTATCAAGGTGATGGCAAAGGTTAGGGCAGGTTTTTTTTTGATTGCTTGGATTCTGGTGTCCGGGAATTGTGCTTTGGCATCTCCGGAGATGGGAGCGTTCATGGAGGAGCATTGCTTCAAGTGTCATGGTCCCGAAAAGCAGGAGGGGAAACTGCGGTTCGATACTCTCGACGGGCCTTCGGCGAGCGGAGAAGAGGGTGAAACCTGGCTGTTGGTGTTGGATGCTTTGGAGGCTGGTGAGATGCCGCCGGAGGATGAGCAACAACCCCATGCCAAGGTGTTGGAGGGCGTGGTGCAGTCGTTGGGAAAGGTGTTGGCGGAGACGACCGAGTTGCCGATTGGATTACGGCGTCTGAATCGCACGGAATACGAATACACCATTCACGACTTGCTCGGGATCGAGACTCCGTTGCGTGACCTTTTGCCCGAGGATAGCAGTGTCGCGGGCTTTGATAATGTTAGCGCTGGTCTCGGAATTTCTGCGGTGCTGATGGAGCGCTATCTTGAGGCGGCAGACGTCGCTTTTCAGAGCGCGATTCGACGATTTGCGCCGCAGCCTGCGGAGACGCGTCGGCTCATAGTGATGGAGCGGAAGGATAATATCGATTCGGTTGAAAAGAAGAAAGGCGGCGTGATCGAGGTCGAGGGTTCCTTGGTGAAATTCACGCCGGGTTGGCCGCCGGTTCGAGTGGATGAAGTGCACCCGATTGAGGACGGACTTTATCGCTGTCGCATTGCGGTCTGGCCCTATCAGCCGGGGGGACGGACTTTATCGCTGGCGATTTATGTGGGGCCCTTGTTCGGGACCGGGAGGAGGGACTTCGTGGGGATGTTCGATGTCACCGGGACGCCGGAGAAGCCGCGGGTCATTGAATTTGAGGCGGAATTGAAAGAAGGGGAGACGATGCATATTATCCCGTGGATTTATCCCGAGCATGTCACCTGGCGGGACAAGCATGAGAAGCAACCCGGGATCGGGGTGGCGTGGGCCGAGACCCATGGGCCGCTCAATCAGGATTTTCCGGCGGATACCCAGAAGCGCCTTTTTGGTGAGCAGGAGACTTTAGCGATGGAGACGGGGACGCCGATTTGGATGCGTCATCGCAAGGGGGTGAAGAGTCACGAGGTGGTTTCATCGTCGCCGGAGGCGGATGCCGAGCGGATCATTCGCGGGTTCAGCGAGCGGGCCTTTCGGCGGCCGGTAGAGAAGGAGGCGGCGGATCCTTTTGTGGAGCTGACGCTTGAGCGATTGAGGAGTGGGCGGACGTTTGAGCAAGCGGTGCGGGCCGGGGTCTCGGCGGTGCTTTGTGCACCGCAGTTTCTTTTGCTGAATCGGGAGGAGGAAGTGGACGACTATGCCATCGCCTCGCGACTCTCGTATTTCCTGTGGTCATCGATGCCTGATGAGGAATTGCTTCGGCTGGCTGCTGAGGGAAAGCTCGGAGATCCCAAGGTGCGGGACGAGCAGGTCGAGCGGATGTTAAAATCGCCACTCAGCGAGCGCTTTGTGAAGAATTTCACGGGGCAATGGTTGGACCTGCGCGAGATCGAATTCACTTCGCCATCGACGAAGCTTTATCCCGAGTTTGATCCGCTGCTTCAGGAATCGATGCTCCGCGAGTCGTGGGGCTTCTTTCGACATCTCCTTGATCAGGATCTGAGCGTGATGAATTTCGTGGACTCCGACTTTGCCTTCCTGAACGAACGAATGGCGCGGCATTATGAAATCGAGGGCGTGACCGGTCATGAGCATTCACGGGTGGTCAAATTACCGGAAGAGAGTATTCGGGGCGGGGTGATGGCGCAGGCCAGTGTGCTCAAGGTGAGCGCGAATGGCACCACCACTTCGCCGGTCCTGCGTGGAGTTTGGCTACTGGATCATCTCCTTGACCAGTCGGTGCCACCGCCGCCGCCGGGGGTGCCTGCGGTAGAGCCGGACATCCGCGGGGCCACTTCGATTCGCGATCAACTGGCGCAGCATAGTTCGGATCCCTCGTGTGCGCGCTGTCATCAGCACATTGATCCACCGGGATTTGCGCTCGAGAACTTTGACCCGATCGGTGGGGAGCGGAGTTGGTATCGTTCCCTGGGTGAGGGGCAGAAGATTTCCAAGAGTCAGCCTTATACGATTGGGCAGGATGTTGAATCGGATGGCGAAATGACTGACGGAAGCAAGTTTCAGGACTTCCGTGAATTCCGCGCGCTTTTGATGAAGCGAGAGGATCAGATCGCGAGGGGCATTGCCAGGAAGTTGCTACTGTATGGCACCGGACGCCCTCTGACGATCGCGGACCGGGAGTCGGTGGAGGCGGTCGTGAAAGCGGCCCAAGAAAAAGGTCTCGGCTTGAGGTCGATGATTCATGCCGTGGTGGAATCGCCGATGTTCCACCGAAGATAATTAGGATATAGAAAGACAAAACAATGAGCACGAAACGACTTGATCGACGCACTTTTCTGCGAGCCTCGGGAATTGCGATGGGGCTTCCTTTGATGGAGAGCATGCTTCCGGGATCCCTCCGCGCAGAGGCCGCCCAGCAACCGGATGTTAGACGGATGCTCGCGATTTGTGCTCCGTTGGGAATGCACACACCTTTGTTGTTTCCTGAAAAAACCGGCCCTGATTACGAGGCCACCCCGTATCTTGAGCCGCTGCAACCACTGCGTGACAAGTTCACCATCATGTCCGGTCTGATGCATCCCGATGTCGATGGCGGGCACGCGGCGGAGAAGAGTTTTCTCACCGGGGCGGCTCATCCGGGCCAGCCCAGTTTTAAGAACACGATCTCGGTGGATCAATTTGCAGCTGAGCGGATGGGGCATCTCACGCGGGTGTCGTCGTTGACGCTCTCGGCGAATCACACGGGGCTTTCCTATACCCGGGCAGGAGTGCAGATCCCGTCCGAGACGCGACCGTCGAAGCTTTTTGCAAAGCTCTTTCTCGAGGGAAATACGGAAGAGAAGGCGGCCCAAATGCGCCGAATTGAAGACGGTCAGAGTATCATGGATTTGGTTCGCGACCAAACCCGTGGGGTCAGTCGGAAGCTGGGGCGCGAGGATAATGAAACTCTTGAGCAGTATCTTACCAGTGTGCGGGAACTGGAGGAGCGACTCGTGATGCAAGAGAAGTGGGCCAAGTTGCCCAAGCCGAAAGTGGAACAGAAGGCTCCGGATGACATTGAGGACCGTGGTGATTTTGTGGGCCGCATGGAGTTGATGTATGACTTGATCTTCCTGGCCTTCCGCACGGACTCAACCCGTCTCGTAACTTTTTGCGGGGCCGGTGGCAACTACGTTCCAACTCTCGCGGGCGTCGATGAAGATTGGCATAATCTCAGTCATCACGGGAAGGACAGCAAGAAGATTGAGCAGTTGGCGAAGATTGAGCTCGAAGAGATGAAGCTCTTTGCGAAGTTCGTGCAGCGACTCGCTGAAGCGCGAGAGGGTGAACACAGCCTCTTGGATCAGACCGCAATTTTCTCCGGGTCAAATCTCGGTAATGCCTCGAGCCACAACAATTCCAACTTGCCGGTCATTGCGGCGGGAGGGTGTTTCAAGCACGGTCAGCATTTGGCCTTCGATCCGGAAAAAGCCCCGCCGCTTTGTAATCTCTTCGTATCCTACCTCCAGCATCTCGGGATTGAAGCGGACCGCTTCTCCTCGGGAATCGGGACCCTGAGCGGGCTTTAACTGAATTGGATCGGAGCCGTTGATGCTTAGGGTTTGATTTCGATTCTGAGACTGAAGTTAGGTCGGGAGTCGGTGATGGTTTCATCGACGAACCCTCCGGTGCCGTCGTTTCTCGAGTTACCACTGAAGTTGCCAGTCATTTTTTCTGATTTCCCCACCTCAGCAATCTTACGTCATTCTTCAACTGTTTGCCAGGCAATCAGATTCGTCATTGACGCTCTGGTCTTTGTAGGTTAGGGGTTAAAAGTAATGAACGAGGCTACCGAACCCAGGAAGGAATTGTCAGATCTAGAGAAGGCGGATTGTCTGACTGGGAAGATGATGGGGGGGATTGCGCTGAAGAAGGCGGGGTTCGGATCGGGGAAACGACGACGGTTTGTTTTTGATGACCGCACTTGCTGTTATCATGTGATGTCGCGGGTTGCGGGGGGTGATTTACTGTTCGGAGATACCGAAAAGGAGGCGTTTCGGAAGCTGATGCGGCGGATGGAGCGGTTTTCAGGCGTGGAGATCCTCACTTATGCGATCATGGGAAATCACTTTCATCTATTGGTGCGGATTCCAGAGCGGGAGGTCTTCCTGGGAAAGTTCAAGAAGGGGGATCGGGCGGCTCGCGAGGGCCGCGTGTTCGAGCATTTAAAGCTGCTGTATTCTAAGGCGTATTTAGCGCAGTTGGCGAGCGAGCTGGAGTTGATGAAGAGGCAGAAAATGGACGTGCTTTATGAAAAAACGATCGAGGGCTATTTGGAGCGGCTCTGCAGTCTGAAGCATTTCATGAAGGAGCTGAAGGAGCGCTTTAGTCGTTGGTTCAACAAGCGTCACGATCGTCGTGGAACACTTTGGCAAGACCGGTATCGCAGTGTCTTAGTGCAAGATGGCGAGGCGCTGCAAACGATGGCGGCTTACATCGATCTAAATCCTTTGCGAGCAGGGTTGGTGGAAGATCCCAAGGATTATCGCTGGTGTGGCTACTCGGAGGCAGTGGTCGGGAGCAAGCGGGCGCGCGTTGGGATTTGCCGGGTGATGGCGGCGGCGCTGGATTCGTGGCGAAGGGTGGCCAGTGGGCGGTATCGGCGATTTTTGCTGATCGAGGGGATGGAGCGAAGTGAGGACAAGTCGGTGGGCAAGCATCAGCGGACAAAGGCGAAGCCTGGGTTCGATCGGGAAGCGGTGTTAAAGAAGCTGAAGGAGGGAGCGAGTCTCTCCCGTGGAGAAGTTTTACGGTGCAAGATGAAGTATTTCAGTAAGGGGAAGGTGATCGGGACGAAGGATTTTGTGGAAAGGACGATGGCGTTTCAGCAAGATTGGTTTGCACCAGGGCATCGTTCGAAGGCTCAAGAGATTCCAATCTCGGGAAGCCATTTGTATCGCATGAGGTGACGGGTTTTTATGCCACTCCGACGCTTGTGAAGTATGCGCTCTCTTCGTGCTCGAGCGAGGCAATCTACAGTATCGCGAATTAGAAGAAACATTGGTAGCGATGAGGCCGCTTCTCACAGAGATGAAATTCAGAGTGCGGAAAGTTTTGAAATGCCTGCGTCTCTTCGGGACTGTTTTCACCTTACTTTCAGGATTCCGCGCATGACTTGCCAGTGGCCGGGGAAGGTGCAGAGGTAGGGGTAGTTGCCGGGTTCTTCGGGGGCGGTGAAGTGGAGGATGTGCTCGGTTTCGGCGTCGATGACGGGGATGTGATGAAGGACTTCGGGAAGATCGGGGACGTAGGATTTGTCGCCCGCGTCAGGGTCGTTGAGCATGGCGAAGGCGGCCTCGCCTACTTTTTGGGTCGCGCCGGGAGTGACGATGACGAGGTTGTGGGGCATGACGTCGGTGTTTTTGAGCGTCAGTGAGAGGGCCTGGCCGGGGGTGGCTTCGAGGAGAGTTTGCTTGTAGAGAAGTCCGCCGGTGGCTTCGACGAGGAGGGCTTTGGCTCCTTCGATGGAGGTTCCGGTGACGGTGGGCGCTTCCTGCTTGTCGCGTTTCACGCGGAGGGCGATGGCGGTGGATTTTCCGACGATGGGGAGAGAAAGCCCGGGGTGTTCGAAGGTTTGATCGAGATACATCGGGGAGGGGAAGAGGTCGGTCTTAAATTCGACTTCGTCGACTCCTTTGAGGTGCATGCGGAGGTGGAGTTGCATCGCGGGTTGGAGGCCGGGGAGTTCGACAAAGAGCGAGGTTTTGTTCTCGAGGAGGTGGATGGATGGGATGGCGAGCACGTCGTGTCCGAGCTTCTTGGGCTCGGCGAGGGAGAATTCGGGTGAGCCATATTGTTTTCCGAATTCGTAGTTCCAAGTTTGGGCGAAGAAGAGCTTCGGGTCTTCGACCGAGGAGTCGAGTGGGGTGGTAAAGTCGACGAGGATGCCGTTGGAGTAGGTGCGGTAGGACTTGGGCTTGCGAACCTGTTGGCCGGAGTAGCGGACGCGGTGGAAGCATCCGTCTTGGGTGGAGTAGTCGCCCCAGCCGTCGAGTCCGACGAGGTAGAGTTGGCCATCTTTCGGGTGGAAAGCACCACGCATGGCGCCGGCGAGGAATTCGCCTTCGAGCGGGACGGTGGCACCTTGAGGACGGGCGGCGGAGTCATCGCGCAGGATGAGGTAGTGAAGGCCGGAGCCGTAGGAGAGTCCGATATGGCTTCCTTTAAAAGGGCCCCATTTGTCGGAGGTGATTTCGACCATGCCGCCGACGGAGTTTTCGACTCCTCTGGGGATGAAGCAGAGTGGGGAGGCGATGTTGCCGGCGCGGCCTTCGGAAGGACTTCCATAAAATTCGCCTTGGTGAACTTCGATGATGGAGGAGGCGGGGGTCCAGTCGCCTTCCTGGGGAGCAACCCAGTGGTAATCGCTGGAGCCGCCGATGCCCATGCAGTTGCGGACGCCGTGGGCGATTTCGGTTGTTTTTTGATCGGGCGAAGTGCGCAGGATGCTTTCGCGCTGGGTGAAATGGAAGGCTCCGTCGGCGGTGCGGTGGAGGCCAAAGGTGTGTGAGTGGGAGCGGTCGTATCCGCCGAAGTCGTTGGCGTAGTTTTCGTAGCGGTCGGCTTCGTCGTCGTTGTTGGTGTCGTGAAGGCGGTAGATTTGTCCGCGATCGAGAACGAAGATGCCGTCCTTATCGATGTGGATGCCGACGGGTTGGTTGAGGCCGGTGGCAAAGCGTTTCCAGGTGACTTGTGCGAGGGAGTCGTCGAGTCCGGTGACTTTCCAAACTTCGCCCGCGAGGGTGGAGAGATAGGCGTTTCCGTCTTCGTCGAAGGCGATTCCGGAGAGTTGCATGACGGAATTGTAGGGATTGGAAAGCGGGACGGGGATGGTGTCGACGGTGTAGGCCAAGCCGGGTTTGGCCCCGCTGGTGGAGCCCTTGATGGTGATGTTTTGATCCCAACGTTTTTTGGGATCGGTGGGCGGGCGGAGGGCTTCGAGAGTGGCGGGTTCGCTGCCATCCTTGGTGATGGCGATGATGAGAACGGCGCCGGGTTTGGCAAGGTTTACGGAAAGAAGGCCGTCCGTGAGTTTGGCCCGCCCGACTCCCTGATGGGAGACGAGTTGGTAACCGCCGGGCAGGGGGAGTTTGAGTGAGGAAGCGCCTTCGGGGAGGGCGAGATGGCGGTAGAATATTCCGCCGAAGGTTGAGGGGGTATCGTCGATGCGAGTGCCGGAAATATCGTATTGGAAGGTGATGGTTTTTCCGTGGCGAAGGAATCCCAGGTAGGTTCCGCCATCCGGCATGTCGGCTTTTGAGAGGGTGAACCACGGGTCGCCATCGAGGGTGGCATTGCGTGAGGTGCCCCAGCGGAAGGGGTGGAATTTGATGAAGCCGTTTTCCCAGACTGAGCGGTAGCTTAGGGTGAGCGGGTCGAAGACGCTGGACAGTTCGCGGTTTTCGCCGAGGCGAATGGCGATGCCCTTGAGGACGACGAGGTCCTTGCCACGGAAGACCTGGGTTTGATGTTCGCCCATTTCGATGTCATTCCAGCGATCATCGGTGTGGTTGTTTTGGTTGTGTTTGCCCCAGTGACCGTGGAGTCCGGCGTCGAGTCCGGGATAAGCTGGAACGATCGCGGGGACGTCTTTGCGATCTTTGCCCATCAGGTAGTCAGCCTGCCGTTGGTAAAAGTCATAGAGGCGTGATTCATTTACTTCGAGTTCGGCAAGCGCGTAGGTTTCGCGACCTTTTTCGGGATTGGCGTAGTCGTAAACCTTGGGGTTGGCGGGTCCGCTTTGGGCGAAAAGTTGTGCCGGAAAGAAGCAAAGAGCGAGCAGTCTGAACATTCGCGGAGTTTTTGAAAGCGCCGGAGGAATAGCGAACAAAAAAGCCCTGAATTACGAGTGGCTTGTTACTCGGTTTGATAAAGAGCGCGGAGTTTCGCGTGGAAGGCGGAGAAGGTTTCGTGAAAGCCCTCGATGGCAGCGCGGGTGGTGAAGGTGTCGTCGGCGAAGCGTGCGATGCTGTTGAGTTCCTGAATGATGTCCAAGGTTTCTTTGAGAAGAAGTTTCTCGTTTTGCTCGGCAAGTTTGTCGAGTGGTTGGATGGATTCCCGGGTCGTTTTGTAGAGGTCCCTCAATTCCTGGGAGGTCGTTTTATGTTCGTCGTATTGAAATGCGGCCAGAGGGAGGAGACGCCGATCAAGTTCTTGGGCCAGCATGAATCCGGTCAGGTAGCTTGGGCGCCGGACAGCCTGGGTGGCGAGCATGCTGGCAGAAAGGTGGAGGGGTGAACTCTCGCGTGCTTTCACGAGGCGGCTCTCGACGGCGGTGAGGCTGAGGAAGGTCGTGAGTGAGTTGGCGAGGAACGCTTTTTCGCGGACTTCTTGGTAGCCCGCGATGGCGGTGGCCAGGGTTTCGGCAGGTTGGCCCTCTTCATAGAAGAGCTCGCGGGCCGCTTCAAAAGTCGGTGCGGCGATGACTTCGAACTCGAGAAAGAACTCGGATTTTTGAATGACGAGCAGGGCATTGAGTTCTTCTTCCATGCCGGGCCCGACGATGAGGCGGGTGTCACGGGGGGCTTTGACCTGGATCAGGTGGAGGAGGAGTTCCCAGGCTTCGTAGGGGCGATGGAGGGTGCCATCGGCAGCGAGTCGGGCGAAGAGGTAGGTGTTTCTCCGTAAAGGGCGCCCGGTGAGCGCGCTATCGAGCATCATGGCGATTGGAGCGGCGATGTTTTCGCGGTTCTTCGCAACATACTGGCGGCTGTCGGTATTGACTGAGAGATGGTAGGTCTCGGGGAGCGGGCGACCGGCCGCTTCGAAGAAATTGCGGAGAGCGAGGTGGAGTGGTTCGAGGTCAAAGTCGGGTTTGGGCTGGAATTTTAAGACTCCCGGCGTTTCGTTTTTTTGTGCGGTGAGGACGAGGCTGGTTTTGATTAAGGCCGGTTCGATTGGAGCAGTTTGGGGGATGTCTTTGCAGAGCATGGGGACGCTGGTGAGGAGGGCCATGGTCTGGTAGCTTTGTGCGACGGCTGGAGGGGCTGGATTCCCGTTCGGGTTGGTTCTGTCAGGCCGGGGGGGAATGGCCTTGGGTTTTCCGTCGAAGTCGCTGAGGTTGGCGAGCACTCCGCGCCAGCGGGCGGCCTCCCCTTTTTCGTCGCGTCGTTGGGTCATGGGGTTTCCGGGAAGGATGGGAGCGAGGACATCGAGCAGGAGTTGTCCGAGCCGATGTCCTTCGGTTTCGGTGGGGAGGTCGATGAGCCACTGGGCTGCGTGCAGGGTGGTTTTTTGGGCGGATTCGAGTTCTTCCTGGGAAGGGGCGGGGCGGGATTCGAGCGAGGAAAGGGCCTCGATGATGGCCCGGGCACGGGGCTCGGTGGGGGCGAGACGTTGGCTGAGGGTGAGGGCTTTTGCTTTGTCGCGGAGTTTTTGGGCCTCGGTAGGTGCGGGTCCATCGCCCAAGATGGCGAGTTGCGAAGCCAGTTCCTGGATGCTGTCGACATCCAGCGGGACGAGATCGCGCCTGAGGAGTGGGTAGGAATCATCGGCCGGGATAAACTTCGGTGCCGCACTGACAGAGGTGATTAGGGCAAGAAAAAGTCCTAAAATCGTGGAGTGCATACGTGGGATCCTAGTGATCGGGAGGGAGGCTGACAAATTGATAAGGGCCAGGTTTTTCAGAATTCATCTCCTTTGCCGGGCAGATCTCACGCTAAGCAATTCCTTAGAAGAGCGATGCTTTACGCAAGTTGCGCTCTGATTTTGGTGCTCCAAGGTGCTGCCGAAGACGTGATGCTGAGGAGTCCTTTAACGATTTGTCAGACTCAGGACGAGTGCGCAATGAGTTGACCCCGTGCGATCTCACTTTAAGATCTCCCCATGGCAAACGCGATTGATGATGCGAAGGAAGCTCTTGCGAGCATGCTTGGGAAACTTGGATTTGAATTCGAGATCGAGGTTCTCGGAGAACCCGGTCACGAAACACTCAATATTGTTTCTCCTGATTCGGCTTTGCTGATTGGGAAAAACGGGGACCGTCTTGATGATCTTCAGTATCTTGTCAATCGCATCGTTCGCGGGAAAGATCGTGATGCGCCACGCTATCGTGTTGATTGTGATGGCTACCGCACCGAGCAGGAGGAACGGGTGGCCGAGAAGGCCCGAAAATTGGCCGAGAAGGTCAAGGAAACCGGGCGTGAGCTCTGGATGAACCCCATGAATTCCTACCATCGCCGCCTCGTTCATAATGCTCTCGTCGAAGACCCTGAGGTTGAGTCGGTTTCCGAAGATTCCACGGCACGGAATAAGAAGATTCTGATTCGCCTAAAGTAGTCACCGTTTATGGAGACCCACCGCCTTGTCTTACCGGAGGACCTGAATCAATACGGGTGCCTCTTTGGTGGAAGGCTTCTAGGGTGGGTCGATGAGGCCAGTTGGATCGCGGCCAGCCTCGATTTTCCGGACTGTCGGTTCGTCACCATCGCGCTTGATGAAGTGATTTTCCGGCATAGTGTCCGGGAGGGCACAATTCTCGCGATTCAGTCGGAGCTTCTCCGCAAGGGGAATTCCTCGGCGACCTATACCGTCCAAGTTTTCAAAGGGAGAGCTGACCAGGGTGCGGCAATTTTCACGACCCGTGTTACCTTCGTTAATGTCGACGAAGAGGGTCAAAAAATCCCACTTCCATGATGAGCGCTCTCGGATTCCACGAAATCATTCTTTTCCTCGCGGGCGCGGCCTCCTTGTTGAGGTTGATCCCCTTTTTCCTTTTTGGATTTTAAGCTATGTTCGAAGTTCGTGAAAAACCAGACATGGTCGAGAGGGCCATGCTCGTCGGATTCTGTTTTGATAAATCAGAGGAACCCGAGACCCGTGCCCTGCTCCTGGAGCTGGAGGAATTAGTCGATACGCTTGGAATTGGCGTGGTCGGGATGGAGCTCGTTCGGATCCGCGATAAAAACAAGCGCTTCATTTGCGGCACCGGAAAAGCGGACGAACTCGCTGCCTTGGCCCACGAACGGGGCTGTGATTGCATTGTCTTTGATAATGAAATCAGTCCGATGCAGCAGCGTAATTGGGAGGGGATTTCCGACCTGACGGTGATCGACCGCGAGGAGGTTATTCTTGATATTTTTGCGAAGCGTGCCCGGACTAGGGAAGCGTCGCTTCAAGTTGAGTTGGCACGGATGCAATATGCCTTGCCGCGGATGGCCCGCATGTGGGGTCACTTGGACCGCGAAGGGGGGGGCGGAGGATCCGGCGGGGGTGGTGGCGCTTCCCGGGGAATGGGTGAGCAGCAGATTGAGGTCGACCGTCGACTCGCCCGTACCAAGATCAGTCACATTAAGGGTGAGCTCGAGGCCGTCCGGAGACAGCGGGCGACCCAGCGCAAGGAGCGTCAGCGGTCCGACACCGCCACGGCGGCGATTGTGGGCTACACCAACGCGGGCAAATCGACCCTCCTCAACAAGCTCTCGGGTTCCGATATCATGGTGGCCGACATGCTCTTCGCCACCCTCGATCCGACCACGAGGCGCATTGAACTGGAGGACGGACAAGACCTTCTTCTCAGCGATACCGTGGGATTTGTGAGGAACCTTCCGCACCGCCTGATTGAATCCTTCAAGGCAACTCTCGAAGAAGCGATCATTGCCGATTTTCTGATCCATGTCATTGATGCTTCGTCGCATGAAATCATCGAGCACTACGACACCACCCGCAAAGTGCTGGGTGAGTTGGGCGCCGATGACAAACGGGTGATCATTGTGCTGAACAAGATCGACCGGGTGGAAAGCGAGGTCACCTTGATGGGCTTACGCGCGCAATTCCCTGGAGCGTTGGAAGTTTCCGCGCTTAGCGGAGCGGGGCTTGAAGAGTTGAGGGCCCGGTTCATGGATTTTCTCACCGATCGGGTGAAACGGGTCTGCTACCGCATCCCGCAATCGCGCGGCGACATCACGGGTTTGATTCACCGTGAAGGCAAGGTCCTTGAGACAGAATATGAGGGGAATGATGTTCTCCTCACCGCCATCGTCCCGAGAACGCTGGAAGGGCAGCTTGCGGAGTTCGCGGTCTAAGAGTCCAGCGGAGGAGTTCACCGCGAAGAGGCAATCTTGCTGGCGTCTGAATTCTAATCCAAACTGGGCATCTTCGCGCCGTTGCGGTTTGAAAATCACCGGGGGGGGGGGCAAACTCCCAGATTGGCTTTCGCTGCGCTTAGGAGTTCGGCGGATTTTTCACGATCTGAGGCCGCACCCCGGGCCATGTCGGGCTTGCCGCCGCCCTTGCCTCCCGCGATGGGAGCGAGGTCTTTGATGAGGTTGCCTGCGCCGTGGCCGGCCTCGTTGCCGTCCTTGCCGCAAAGGGCACCGAGGTGGAGCTTGTCGCCATCATCGACGATGAAGAAGGCGGCGTGGGTGAAGTGGATTTTCTTGCAGCCGTTAAAAAGTTCCTGGAGCAAGGCGGCGGGACCTGCCGTGCTGATGACCATGTTCCCGGTGAGGTTTTGGTCGGCAATGAGGGCGTCAGCGATGCGGGCCGCTCCGGAGGCTTCCGCTTTTTTGAGGGCCTTCTCGGCTTCGATGGCCTGGGCTTTGACCTCGGCGGCAGAGGCGGTGTCGGCGACCGCGAAAGTCTCAGCGTCGAGTGCCTTGAGCGCTTCGTTGGCGGTGTCGAGTTTTTCGAGCGCTTCTGATTTCTCAGCGGTTTCCTTATCCTCTTGCTCGGCCAGGTAGGCTTCGGCTGCGGATCCGCAGACTGCTTCGATGCGGCGGACGCCGGATCCGGTGGAGCCTTCGGATTTGATTTTGAAGAGGCCGATGTCCTTGGTGTTGGTGACGTGGGTTCCGCCGCAGAGTTCCATCGAGTATCCGTCGAGGGTTTTATCACCCCCGCCGATCTGGACAACGCGAACGAGGTCGCCGTATTTGTCGCCGAAGAACTGCATGATGTCGGCGCGTTTCTTGACGTCAGCGTGGGGGACTTCGATCCAAGAGACGGTGTCGCCGGCTTGGATGGAGGCGTTGACCTTGTCCTCGATGGCGCTGAGTTGTCTCTCGGTGAGGGCCTTGGAATTGAAGTCGAAGGTGAGCCGGTCGGGCGAGACGGAAGAGCCTTGCTGGGCGGCGTCGGGAGAGACGACTTCGTGAAGAGCCCAGTGGAGAAGGTGGGTTGCGGTGTGGTGGGCTTCGATGGGAGCGCGGCGGTTGCGGTTGAGGGAGAGGGTGACGGAGCTTCCAACGTTCAACGTTGAAGGTTCAACGTCCAATTGATGAGCGGTCGCTCCGCCGATTTTTTGGGTAGAAATGACGGGGTGGCCGTTGAGGGTTCCGGTGTCGTCTTCCTGGCCGCCCATTTCGGTGAAGAAGACGGTCTTGTCGGTGATGATGAGGTCGCCGTGGATTTCGAGGATGGTGGCTTCGCAGGTGTCTGTGTCGAAGCCGACGAATTGCGTGACGGCATCGGTTGAGAGGTCGAGGGCACGGACGATCGTTTTCTTTTGCGCACCGCGACTCAGTTCGCGGGCTTCTTCCATGCGGGCTTCGACAGCGGCTTCATCGAGGGAGATACCACGCTCGCGGCAGAGGAGGGCGGTGAGGTCGAGAGGGAAGCCGAAGGTGTCGTAGAGTTGGAAGGCGTCTTCGGGTGGGAAGTTGGACTGGTCAGACGAGTCCGATGGGTCAGGCATATCCGCCACGGTCTTTTCGAAGAGGGTCATTCCCCGATCGAGAGTCTTGTTGAAGCTCTCCTCTTCAGCTGCGAGGGTTTCCTTGATGACTTCGGCGCGGGTGCCGATCTCGGGGAAGATGCTGCCGAATTCTGCGACGAGGGTGTCGACGAGTCTGGGGAGGAAAGGCTCGGAGCCATCGAAACCGAGGGTGCGGCCGTATTTCACGGCGCGTCTCAGAATGCGGCGGAGGACGTAGTTGCGTCCGGTGTTGCCGGGCATGATGCCGTCGGCGATGGAGAAGCTGAGGGTGCGGAGGTGGTCGGCGATGACGCGGAAGGCGATGGCTTCGTCGAGGGTGGTTTCTTGGGAGGCGGTAGCGTGCAGAGGTTGAGAGCCTCTGCTGCTGTTGGGATAAACATCGAGATACTTCTTGCCGCTGAGTTTCTCGAGGGTGCGGAAGATGGGCTGGAAGACGTCGGTGGCGTAGTTGGTGGGCTTCTCGGAAAAGTCGGTGAAGCCTTTGGTATTCTGGATAAGCGAGCAGACGCGCTCGAAGCCCAAGCCGGTATCGACGTGTTTGGCGGGGAGGTCGCGGAAGGTTCCGTCGGCCTCGGCGTTGTATTGAATGAAGACGAGGTTCCAGATTTCGATGCAGAGGTCGGAGTCCCTGTTGACGAGTTTGCCGCCGGTGTCGCCATTCGGAGTCAGGTCGACGTGGAGTTCGGAACAGGGGCCGCAGGGACCGGTTTCGCCCATCATCCAGAAGTTGTCCTTGACGTTGCCGTTGACGATGTGGACCTCGGGATCGAGCCCGGCTTTTTCGAAGAAGGCGGCCCAGAGGTCGTAGGCTTCCTGGTCGAATTCGGACGGGTCGCCTTCGGACGGTGCGTAAACCGTGGCGTAGAGTCGGTTGGCGGGGAGGCCCCAGCGTTCGACGACGAGTTCCCAGGCCCAGGCGATCGCTTCTTGCTTAAAGTAGTCACCGAAGGACCAGTTTCCGAGCATCTCGAAAAAGGTGTGGTGGTAGGTGTCGTAGCCGACATCCTCGAGGTCATTGTGTTTGCCGCCGGCGCGAATGCACTTCTGGGTGTCGGTGGCGCGGGGAGGATTGTAGGGAGCTTTTTCGGTGCCGAGGAAGTAGGGCACGAATTGGTTCATTCCGGCATTCGTGAAAAGGAGTCCGGGTGATTGCGGCAGGATGGATGCGGAGGGCACGATGGTGTGTTGCTTTTCCTTAAAGAATTCTAGGAAGCTGTTGCGAATCTCTGCCGATGTCATGATGGGGGCTTTAGGACCACATTTCGCTGGGAATGAACACTGCAAATTCTCAAAATCAGAAGGAATGTAGCGGCTCTAAACGCTTCATTGCCAACTCGATTTTGTTTTCCTAGTCTCCTGAATGTCTAAAGACTCTGCCACTCCTTCTGAACTCATGCCATTGACGCGCTTGGTCTCGCTCGATGTTTTCCGAGGGTTCATCATGTTTTGGATCATTGGTGGGGAGGCGATTGCGCACTCCTTGACCAAGTTGAAGGAGCTTGATTCGGTCGCTCTCGATACGGTTGCGATTCAGCTCAAGCATGTGGCATGGGAGGGCTTTCGCTTCTACGACCTTATCTTTCCGTCCTTCGTCTTTATTGTCGGAACCTCCATCGTTTATTCGCTGAGTAAGATTCAGGCCTCGGGGAATCGCAAAGCGGCGACGATCCGGGTGATCCGAAGAGGGCTGCTCCTTTGGTTGATCGGGATTATTTATTACGGGGGGATCTCGAAGGGGTTCTATGATGCTGGGCAGCACGAAGGGGTTCGTTTGTTGGGAGTGCTGCAACGGATTGGCATCTGTTACCTCGTGGCGGGATTGTTGTTTCTCTATCTACCGGTGCGCGGGTTGGTGGCCTCGTTTGTGGGGATTTTGGTGGGTTACTGGTTGTTGTTGGCCTTTGTGCCGGTGCCGGGCCAGGCTGCGGTGAGTTTTGAGGAAGGGAAGAACCTCACCAATTGGTTTGATTCCCAATACCTGCCCTTATTCAAGTGGAAGGGGACGCATGATCCGGAAGGGATTCTTTCCACCCTCCCCGCGATTGGAACCTGTCTCTTGGGTGTTTTTGCCGGACTTTTTCTTAAGAGTGATCGGTCATCCAAGGGCGTGAAATGCCTCATTCTGATAGTGGCGGGTGGGTGTCTGATTGGCTTGGGTTACCTCTGGGGCATGAAGTTCCCGGTGATTAAGAATATTTGGACCTCCAGCTTTGTGCTCATGGCGGGCGGATGGAGTGCGGTGCTGCTGGGGGTCTTTTACGGCGTGGTCGATTTGATCGGCTGGCAACGGTGGGCCATGCCCTTCGTGTGGATCGGGATGAATCCCTTCGCGATTTACCTCCTCGATAGTGTCATTGATTTCAACGAACTCGCGGGCCGGGTGCTGGGCGGTCCGGTGGCCGAATGGGCGGATGGCATCACTCCCGGCCTTGGGCAGGTTATGATCACCTTGGCGGGGATGTTTCTGATTTTGCTTCTTTGCCGGACTCTTTACCGGAATCAGCTCTTCTTCAGGATTTAAGGTCTTTTGCTTTTTGGTGGAGTCGGTTCAAGGCGCTTTGGCTTTTGGGCTGGAGGGAGAGTGAGGCGGTGGCTTCTTCCCAGTTCTTGATGGATTGGGAGGAGACGGAGGCTGCTTGGGCGAATTCGGCGCGGGTCATTTTGAGTTTCTTGCGCAGCTGGGTGATGGTGCGAGGGGTGGGTTTGAAGGGGGCGATTTTCTTTTTAGGGGCCTTTTTTACGACTTTTTCAGCTGTTTTTTTGGGTCGGCGGCGGGAAGGGGTTTCGGGGGTTTCGTCGAGTTCAACGCCGAAGACGTCTGCGAGGGAATCGGAGGCGATGGTGCGGCGGCGGTTCTGGCGTGACTTGCCGCCGGTGATGTTCGCGGTGGCGGCGGTGTCGATGAGTTCTTGGTGCTCGACGCCACGGAGGAGGAAGAGGAGTTCGGGTTGGTCATCGAGACGGGCTCCGATGCCATAAATGACGGCGGCGATGTGCTTGCACATGGAGGCTCCGTCGGGGCAGCTGCAGTGGTAACTGATTTCGCCAGGAAGAGGGAAGAGGCCGTTCTTTTTGTGGGTGACGACGCCCATGACTTCGTCGGAAAGTTGACCTTGGAGGAGCTCAAAGAGGGACCCGATTTTGCCGGAGCATTGTTTTTTGAGGGAGTTCCATTTTGGTTTGGAAAGGGGGTCGACGGTGATTTCGATGGCGTAGATCTCTGATCCAGAGACATAGGCTTCGGCGGAGCCTTTTTTGAGGCCGAGGTGGCAGACGGAGCCGTTGCGAGCGTATGTGCGCCCGCGTGGGAGGCGGTTGCGGTAGTCGCCGAAGGATTCGAGATGTTCGCACCATCCTTTCCCCCAAAAGCTGCGGGCGATGATGCGACCGGAAATTTCAACGGGTTGAATATTGCGGCCCTTCTTCGTTAATTCCTTCATCATGAGGAGCGCGGTGGCGCGCCGTTGGGCGACGGGAACGTAGGGCTGCCAGCCGCCATAGTCATATCTACTCATGGGGTGATTGTTGGTTTAGGCTAGGGACCGGTCAAGATCGAGGGTGACGAGTTTGAGGATTTCGTCGTCACTGAGTTCGGTGAGGGTGGCGGAAGCATCGCCTTCGAGGATTTCATTGGCCATCTGTTGTTTGTCGTGGATGAGGGTGTCGATTTTTTCTTCGATGGTTCCGCGGGTGACGAATTTGTGGACGAGGACGTTGTTTTTTTGGCCGATGCGGAAGGCGCGGTCGGTGGCTTGGTTTTCGACGGCGGGATTCCACCAACGATCGAAGTGGATGACGTGGGAGGCCTTGGTGAGGTTGAGGCCGGTGCCACCTGCTTTGATGGAGAGGATGAAGAAGGGGGGGCCGTCTTCGCGCTGGAAGTCCTCGACGAGCTGGCGCCGCTTGGCGACGGAGGTGCCTCCGTGGAGGACGAGTCCTTCGCGCCCGAAGACCTCGGCGAGGTGGCCTGCGAGGGGATTGCAGATTTCGCGGAACTGGGTAAAGATGAGGGCTTTCTCGCCTCGGGAGGAGATTTCGGAGCACAGCATGGCGAGGCGTTCGAACTTTCCGCTGGCGGCGGGGAGGTAGTTGCCATCCCCGATGAGTTGGCTGGGGTGATTGCAGATTTGTTTGAAGCGGATGAGGGCTCCGAGGACGAGGCCGCGACGTTGAATGCCATTGGTTTGATCGTCATTGAGGGCTTCGCGGAGAGTTTCGACGGCCTGAAGGTAGAGGGCAGTCTGAGGTTTCGAGAGATTACAGAAGACCTGCATTTCAGTCTTGTCGGGGAGGTCGGGGGCGATGCCGGGGTCGGTTTTCATGCGTCGTAAAATGTAGGGGGCGACGAGTTTACGAAGGGGGGCGTAGCGGGCGTGCTCGCGGCTTTCGAGGGACTTGGCGTAGGCTTTGAATTTGGTGACATTTCCAAGCAAGCCGGGATTAATGAAGTCGAAGAGGGACCAGAGATCGCCGAGGCGGTTTTCGACGGGGGTGCCAGTGAGGGCGAGGCGGGTGGTGGCGCATAGTTTTTTAACGGCGCGGGTTTGGCGGGTGCCGTGGTTTTTGATGGCTTGGGCTTCGTCGAGGATGACGAAGCTCCAATCGGGTTCGGTGAGCCACTCCAAGCGGGAAACCATGCTGTAAGTGGTGATGACGAGGTTGGTGCCTGAGAGCGTGTGGGCGGGGTCTTTGGCGAGTTTTTTGAGCTGGGCTTTGGTTGTTTCGGAGGGGTGGGCGACGAGGACGGTGAGGGCGGGGGCAAAGCGCTCCGCCTCGGCCTTCCAGTTCCCGATGAGGGAGGCGGGAACGACGAGGAGGGAGGGAGGGCTTGCGGGGGATGTTTCGCGATGTCGCAGGAGGGTGGCGAGGACTTGGATCGTTTTTCCTAGGCCCATGTCATCGGCGAGGCAAGCGCCGACGCCGAGTTGTGAGCATAGCCAAAGCCAGTTGAGGCCAGCGAGTTGATAGGGGCGGAGCGTGCCGCGGAGAGAGCTGGGTTGGCGTCCGGTGAGACCATCTGGGCTTCGGAGTGAAACGAGTTTTTCGCGGAGTGAGTCGCCGGCTTCGACGAATTGCCATGGGTGATCGGTGTCGCTTTGGGAGTCTTTTCCAAGGTCAAGCGGGGCACCGGCGAGGAGGCGCATTCCTTCGGCGAAGGAGAGGCCATCGCTCCCGACGTCGCGCTCTACTTCTTTCCAGTGGTCGAGGGCTTGCTGGAGTTTTTCGCGATCGACCTCGACCCAGGAGCCGCGAAGGAGCATGAGGCCTTCGGAGTTTTTGAGGAGTTCTTTGATTTCCTGTGCGCTGAGTTTTTCATCGCCGAGAGCCACGGAGAGGTTGAATTGGAAGAGGGCGTCTTTGCCGAGGGCGGCGCCTTTTCCGGAGTCGAGGGTGACGCTGACTTGTGGGCGACGGCGCTTCTGCCACCAGTTTGGGAGTTGGGCGAGGAGTCCGCAGTCTTCGTAGAGGGGGATTTCGCTGAGGAAGGCGTGGGCTTCTGCCGGGGTCCAGACGAGGGGGTGGAAGATGTCGCTGGTTTCGATGAGGTCCTTGAGGAGTTCGCTGCGCTTTGCGGCGGCGTGGAGAGGGGAGAGTAGTTTTAGGAGCTCGGGCTTGTAGTGCTTTCCGGCATATTCTTCGAGGGCGCGTGCGAGTGGGAGGCGGCGGATTTTTCCGGCACTGGTGAGGCCAGTGGCGTAGGTTGCCATGAAGGCGAAGGGGTAGTCGGCGTCATTTTTGTTCTCGGCGAGATGGAGGGTGACTCGGCCAACGCGGCTCCATTGGGGAGCGTGGTTTTTTAGGAAGGCGGCGAGGCCGCCGGATGCGGCAGATTGTTCGGAGGTCCAGGTCAGGAGGCGATTCCAGATGCCAAGTAGGAGCGCGGGGCTGAGATACTCGGCACCAGGCATGGGCGGGGTATTGAGGGTCCACTCGGCCAACTGGGCCGAGTTTGGTGGCTCGATGGTTTCTGCGTCTGGGGCGGTGCCTTCGGGGAGGTGGCAGAGGGCACGGAGAAAGGTGGCCGCGAAGTCGCGCCAAAAGACCACTGAGCGGGCGGATGGCGAGGGTCCGCCATTGGCGGCGAGGGCGATGAGGCCGGCGGCTTCGTGTTTGGAGAATTGGTGAGGATGGGCGGAAGCGGTGGGAGTAACGAGGCCGTGCGGCGTGATGCGTAGTTCGAACAGGTTGCTCTCCATTGTTGAAGAAGAGATCGTATGCGAGGGGCGAGATGGCAAGGATGTTGTGAGAAGGTTATTGCGATCTTTGTCAGTTCCAGGTTCATCGGGGAGACTTTCTGGGGTGTGATTTTTATCGGTGTTTTTGAGGGAGTTAAAAAAAGTTCATTTTAAGCTTGTACGAATGAACACGTGTGTAGAATTGGGCAGTGATGAGCAAAAAAGAATCACACACCACTGAGGTCACCC
>Ga0209702_10002996_pt1 | contig 27733 bp, 30 predicted proteins | sample FRY01_FD_187210 | JGI IMG/M metagenome (GOLD analysis project Ga0209702, IMG submission 187210) | Freshwater microbial communities from Lake Fryxell liftoff mats and glacier meltwater in Antarctica - FRY-01 (SPAdes) (version 2) | ecosystem: Environmental > Aquatic > Freshwater > Ice > Glacier... | reverse complement strand
TCCCCGTCGATGTTCCGCAAGGATCACGCCACGTTCCTCGGCGTCCAGGTGCTTGTAATGTCTTTCCATCGCAACATCCTATGCCCTCTGGGCTGTCGGTGTCGCACTTCAAACTTGAGCCTAAGCCTTTGGTCAAAGCCACCGGTCATAGTCACTGACCAGCAGATGCGTCGGGGCCACGTCTTCCTCAATCTCGGCAAACCGCCCGATCGGCTCGCGAAACACGTTGTCGGTCAGATCGTCATTCACCGTGCTGACCTCGCCGATCAACACATCGCCGCCTTCGCCCCAGAATGCATGCCAGTCACCGGGCATCAGCGTGACGCTTTCCCCCGGTGCCAGTTGCAGTTTTTCCCCCGGCTCATAGCTGCGCGCAATGCCGTCGCACAGCACCCTGCCCCCCCGGTCGGCCGCAAAGTTGCCACCGTCGTCTGAGCCATACAGCTCAACCACCAGCGTAGCCCCGCCGCGGTTGATGATGTCTTCGGCCTTGATCACATGGGTATGCATCGGCGAAGTTTGATCGTGCCGCGAGATCAGCAGCTTCTCGGCATAGCACATGCCCCCGCCGCGCTGCAGGTCGGCCAGTAGTCCGTTACGCAGGGTGAACAGGAACAGCCCCATCTGGTCGAACCTGCCCTGCCCATAGTCGGTGATGTCCCAACCCATCCGGCTGTCCACGATCCGGCGTGCGTCGCCGCGCGCCTTGAACTGATCCGGCGTCCAATAGGCAAAGGGCGGCAGCACAAAGCCATAACCACGGATCATCGCGTCAGCCTCTGCCATGATCTGGTTGATTGTCGATCTTTTCATAGCCCTACCTCTTTGGAAACTCGCGTCCGATCCAGCTATAGCAATGAATGCCGCGCCAAAAAACCCTAGACCATCGCCAGACCGGCAACCCAGATCTCCAACGCGCCCGTCAGCGCTGCCCAGTCGGTGTATTCGCGGTGGGCATTGACGTCCACCTCCTGGCCCTTTTTCACTGCGATCCGTTTCATCATCCATGCCTTGAAATAATCGTATTCAGTGAACTTGAACGCCCCCGCCACATCCAGCACCTTGCGCGGAACCCAGCCGGTCTCGGTCTGGAACGCCGCGTGAATGGCGCGCAGCCCTTCCCGGTCATCGGCATCGTCCCCCGCAGCCGCAAGCGACACTGCCAGAAACATCGCCGGAATCGAGGCCAGCGCCGACGCATTGGTCTTTGCAAAAGTCGTCAGCGTTTTCTGGAACTTGTGCATGTGCACCGACCCCGCCAGCACAACGGCGTGGAATCGCGACAGGTCCAGCCCTTCGGCATCGTCAAGGTTAAGAACTTCGACCGAATGGCGGACCGACAGGCGATCGGCACAGAATCGGGCGATCTTGCGGGTCTGCCCTTCGGTGGTGGCGTAGGCGATCAGGATGGTCATCTGCGGAGCTCCTCGATGGGACAACGAGTCATCCTTGCGAAAAGCGCGCAACCCCGCATTGATCCAGCGCAAGCGTTACGCCGGGCCGGGCCTCGTGCGCGCCAGAAACCGCCAGACCAGTGCCGCCGCAGCGCCAAACAGCGCCGCCACAAACCCCAGCCAGATTCCTGCGGGCCCAAGTTCCAGCCAATGCGCAAAAACCCACCCCAGCGGCAGCGCCACCACCCAATAGGCGATGATCGACACCCCCGCAGGCCACCCGGTATCCGACATACCCCGCAGCGCCCCCAACATCGTCGACTGCACCCCGTCGGCAATCTGGCTGATCGCGAATACCAGAAAGATCGCGGCCGCAACCGCGACGATACCCGGATCGCTGGTGATCAGCCTTGCAATCTCGGCCCCAAACAGCCCCAGCACCAGAGCCGAGCCTGACAGCCATGTCAGCCCGATCACCAAAGCCGCCCAGACAATCGGGCGCAAGGTCTCAACCGCCCCCGCCCCCTTGGCTTGGGCCACGCGGATGGACACCGCCCCCGCAACCCCCAGCGGCACCATATACAGCAAACCGCCCACCGACATCGCCACCTGATTGCCCGCCAGCGCCAGCGTGCCGAACATGCCGATCAGCAGCGTCCCCACCGCCATCGCCCCGGTTTCCGCGACATACAGGGCACCCAGCGGGGCGCCTTCCCGAAACGCCGCTGCCATTTCCGACCGCAACAGCGGGCGGCGCAACCGCAGCCGCCGCAAGCCCGGCGCGCGCATCCACCACCCCCAGGCGACCGCCAGGGCAAACGCCTCGGCCAACAGGGACGCAACCCCCGCCCCGGTCAGCCCCAACTGCGGCAAGGGCCCGATCCCCCAGATCAACGCATAGTTCAGCGGAATGTTGACCACCACCGCGACAAACGCAAACCCGGTTCCCAGCCATGGCCGCCCCACCGCCTCGAACGCCGATTTGAACACGGTCAGCATGGCGAACGGGATCATCAGCAAACTGATGCAGGCCCAATAGGCGGGCATCGCCGCCAGAACCTCGGGCGGCTGGCCCAGCAACGGCAGGATGAACCACACCGTGCCCATTACGGCAGCCCCCAGCAGGCCAACCAACCCGCCCAGAGCCAGCCCATTGCGCAACAACAGGGGGATACGTCGCTGATCGCCTGCGCCAAAGGCCGCACCGATGCGCACCGACAGCGCCGATAGCATCCCGTAAATCGCCGCGATCAGAATGATGGCGATCGACATCGTCAGGCCCACCGCCGCCAGTGGCACCGGGCCCAGCGGGGCCAGCATCAGGCTGTCCGTGACGCCCAGCAAGTTTGACGCCGCAAGCCCGACCACGATCGGCACGGCAAGGCCAAACAACCCCGGAACCTCGGCACGAATGGCCGCCCACTGCATAACGACCCCTGCCGTGAAATATCGCCGTGCAACACCACCGCGCATAAAGCTGGGTCTAGGGGGAAGTACTTGACTGGTCAACGGCCTGCGGGTGTCAGGCGATCAGCCGCGTCTGTGCCGACTGATCGCGCCCGGCCCAAGCCCGTGCGGCATCGCCAAAGGCGACGAACATCGGGCGCGATACGGGGTCGTCGCAGGCATTCCATTCCGGGTGCCATTGCACGCCCAGAGTGAACCCCGGCGCACCGCGCACGTAAGTCGCCTCAGGCGTGCCATCCGCCGCAAGTCCGTCGATCACGATGCGCTCTGCCGGGCGGGCGATGCCCTGACCGTGCAGCGTGTTGGTCATCACCTCGTCGCGCCCGATCAGCCGCGCGAAAATTCCACCTTGGGTGAAGCGAACCGGATGGCGCAACGCGAACTGTTCTTCCAACGTGCCATCCGGCGGCATCCGGTGGTTCATCCGCCCTGGCAGGTCGCGGATCTCGGGGTATAGCGTGCCTCCCAAGGCCACGTTGATTTCCTGAAACCCGCGGCAAATGCCAAAGATCGGCTGTCCGCGTTCCACACAGGCGCGCACCAGTGGCAGCGTCACCGCATCGCGGCACCGGTCAAACGCGCCATGCGCCGGGGTTTCCTCTTCGCCGTATTCCGACGGATGCACGTTGGGCCGCCCGCCGGTCAGCAAAAACCCGTCGCACAACTCCAGCAATTCCGGCACGGTGACATAGGATGGATCGCACGGGATGATCAGCGGCAAACAGCCCGACACTTGTGCGACGGCATCAGAGTTCATCTTGCCGCCGACATGTACCGGATACCGGTCATTCAGCGAAAAACTGTTGCCGATGATCCCGATCACCGGCCTGTTCAGCGCACTGCTCATGTCCTGCCCATTGTAACCTTTCGAAAAACATACGCCCGCTAAACGGGTTAGAAAAGGCCAGATCGCGTGTAATACATCAGCAGAGCGTGACCTGCCACGCGTTCAGGCACACTGTCACAGATTTGCATGAACAAATTGCTGCCCGATGATCCGGCTCGTTTCCGCCATCTGCCGGGCCGCAACGGCAGACATGCTGCCATACCACCACCAGCAGCCCTTGGCTTGGCCTCTCTTTCATGGCTTGATCGCCAAAAAGGGGGGCGGCACATGCATGTTTTGATCACTGGCGCAGGGGGGATGATCGGTGCGCGGCTTGGCCTCCAGCTGGCCCGGCGCGGCACAGTGAACGGCCGACAGATCGACTACATGACTTTGGTCGACGTCATTGCCCCAACCGTCCCGCCCTTCGCCGGAACGATCACCTCGGTGGGGCTGGATATCTCTGTGCCAACAGCCGCCGCACAGTTGATTGCCGCACACCCGACCGCAGGCCGGCCCGACGTGATCTTTCATCTCGCCGCAATCGTGTCGTCGCACGCCGAGGCGGACCTTGCCCTTGGCTACGCCATCAACCTCGACGGCACCCGCGCCCTTTTCGAGGCGATCCGCGCCGCAGCCTGCCGGCCCCGTCTTGTGTTCGCCTCGTCAACCGCGGTCTTCGGTGCCCCGTTTCCGGACAAGATCCCGGACGATTTCCACGCAACGCCCCGCAGCAGTTACGGCACCCAGAAGGCCATGGCCGAACTCTTGCTGAACGACTATACTCGGCGCGGCTTTGTCGATGGCGTGGCGCTGCGGCTGCCGACAATCTGCATCCGCCCCGGACTGCCCAACAAGGCGGCGTCCAGCTTTTACTCGAACATCCTGCGCGAACCTCTGGCCGGAAAATCCGCCAACCTGCCGGTTCCCGACACCACCCGCCACTGGTTCGCCAGCCCAGGCAGCGCCGTCGCGTTCTTCGACCATGCAGCCAGCCTCGATACCAGCCTGATCGGCCCGAACCGCGCGATCAACATGCCCGGCCTGTCAGCCACCGTGGCAGACCAGATCGAAGCCCTTCGCGGCGCGGCAGGTCAAAAGGTAGTAGACCTGATCACCCGTATCCCCGATCCGGCCATCGCAACCATCGTCAACACCTGGCCGCAAAACTTCGACACCGCGCGCGCCAACGCCCTTGGCTTCACCGCCGACACCAGCTTCGACGACATCATCGCGGCCCACCTTGCAGACACCTCGAACTGAGCCCTGCAAACTATTGAAATACAACTAAATTTTATTCCCATTGGGCCAAATATCCCACGGGGGTCCGGGGGTGTGAAACCCCCGGCCTCGCAGCGGTCAAGCCGCCCGCCCGATCACTCCCGCCGCCGCCGCCAGCGCCCCCGGCCCGTGCGAAATGCCAAGGCCCACCATCCCCGCCTCCATCACCGCCAGCGCGCCCAGCGTCATATGCGCGTTGCAGTGCCCCATGTGCGCGACCCGCAGGAACCCGTGATAGGCAGGGTCGCTGCTGTCGGCCATGCCAAGCCCGATGCCCAGCGTCACCCCGGCCTTGAACTCGGTCCATTCGCGCAGCCGCGTCGCATCCGGTGCGCCAATCCGTGCCGCCGTCACCGAACGGCCCCGGTCCGCCGGATCGGCCACGTTCATCCCGATCGCATTGTTGCCCGCACCCCACGCGTCAAATGCCGCCCAAACTGCGCCCGCCAACGCCTCGTGACGCGCCCAGACCGCCTCAAGTCCTTCCTCGTGCAGGATCATCGTCAGCGCCTCGCGCAGACCATACAGATGATGCGTGGGGGCGGTGCCCGCCCAATACTGCCAGAACTCCGCGGCTTGCGACCGCGGCCCCCAGGCCCAATAAGGCGTGCGCAGATCGGCAGCCGCACAGCGCACCTTGGCGGCATCCGAAAACCACACGAACCCCATGCCGGGCGGGGTCATCAACCCCTTCTGGCTGGCGGCAACGGTCACATCGACGCCCCAGTCGTCCATCCGGTATTCGTCGCAGCCAAGCGACGCGATGCAATCCACCGCCAGCAGCGCATCATGCCCCGCCGCGTCCATCGCGGCCCGCAGACCGGGGATCGAGGTGCGCACCGAACTCGCCGTATCGACATGGGTGGTCAGCACCGCCTTTATCGCGCCCGCCCGGTCGGCGCGCAACGCAGCTTCGACCCGGCCAAAGTCCGGCGCACTCGACTTGCCGAAATCCAGCAACTCGACATCGATCCCCATCGCCCGCGCGCTTTCCGCCCAGCCATGGCCGAACCGCCCCGTCGCCAGCACCAGCGCCTTGTCGCCGCGCGAAAACATGTTGGCGTTGGCGGCCTCCCATGTCGCGTGACCATTGCCGATATAGGCCGCCACGTTGTGACTTGTCTGCGCCACTGCCTTCAGGTCCGGCCACATCGCCGCGACCATGTCCAGCAGTTCACCCGCATAAATGTTCGGACCAGCCCGGTGCATCGCCTGCAACACCCGGTCTGGCATCGTGGACGGACCCGGGATAGCAAGATACTGACGACCAAAGCCAAGCGACATGAGCATTCTCCAATCAAGACAGGTATGGCTAGTCGCACCTTATGGCGGCGTCAACTGTCGCTGCTTGTGCCAGCGTGCTTGTCGCGCCCCCCCTTTCCGGCTAGACCCCCCCAATCCTTCCCGATCCAAGCAAGGTCCGCATGATCCGGCAGATCCACCAGCGCCTGAAAGACTGGCAGGACCGGCTCAGCGCGCGCTTCGGCTCCGACATTTCAACGCCCGACGCGCGGCGTGCGGCAAAATGGCACTTCCAGCTTTCGGATCACGCGTTCTTGCGCGTCTGGTGGACCAACCTGGCTGAAATCGCCCCCGGAGTGTGGCGGTCGAACCAGCCATCCCCCGAACGGCTGGCCCGCCATGCCGCCGACGGCTTTCGCACCATCATCAACCTGCGCGGCGCCGCCCATCAAAGTTTCTGGCTGTTCGAACGCGAGGCTTGCGCCCTCCACGGCATTGCCCTGCACGACCTGAACATGTCGGCCCGCCGCGCACCCGATCGCGGCACCCTTCTGGCGCTGCATCACTTGCTGACCACCGCACCGCGTCCGATGCTGATCCATTGCAAATCCGGGGCAGACCGCACCGGCCTCGCCGCCGCCTTGTATCTTGTCTGGGTTGAAGGCCGTCCCCTGGCCGACGCGCAGGCGCAACTGTCGTGGCGCTTTGTGCACCTGTCTTCCGGACCTACCGGCATCCTCGACCACTTCCTGCGGTTCTACGGGCGGGTTGCGGATGCGTCCGGCATCAGCCTGATCGACTGGATCGACACCGGGTATGACCGGATCGAGGTTACCGAGTCCTACAGACGCTGGCAGGCCGGCGGCAAGGATGGCGCATGGTGACGCCTCCTGCCGCAGGTCAGGGCCTGATCGCGTGGCTGTGGCGCGATTACCTGCGGCATCGCAAAGGGGTGTTGCTGGCAGCGCTGCTGCTGATGGCGGTCGAAGGGGGGACGGCGGGGCTGTTGTCCTACCTGATCCGCCCGATGTTCGATCAGGTGTTTCTGGGCACCAATCGCGGCGCGGTGATCTATGTGGCCATCGCGGTCGCCGGTGTGTTCACCGCGCGCGCCTTGGCGGGGTTCGGCCACCGGGTGATCCTCGCGCGGCAAGCCGAACGCATCTCGGCCGAGTTGCAGCAAACGCTTCTTGCCCATGTGATGACGCTCGACCTCGGGTTCTTCCAGACCAACCCGCCCGGTGCGCTGATCGAACGGTTGCGCGGCGATACTGCCACCCTGCGCGGGCTGTGGGCGCCGATCCTGTCGGCGCTGGGGCGCGATGTGGTGGCGTTGTTGTCCCTGCTGGGCGTGGCGTTGTATATCGACTGGCGCTGGACCCTGATCGCCATCGTCGGGGTGCCTTTGCTGATCCTGCCGCTGGCCCGCCTTCAAAGCCGGGTTCGACGCACCGCCAAATCGGCACGCGAGGCGGCGGCGCTGCTGGCTACAAGGCTGGATGAGGTATTCCACGGCATCACCACAATCAAGCTGACCGGGTCCGAGACCCACGAATCCACCCGCTATGCCCGCGCGCAAGACGGCTATCTGCGCGCGCAGTTCCGGTCGGAAACCTCTGCCGCCGCAATCCCTGCGCTGATCGACATGGTGGCCGCGTTGGGGTTTGCAGGCGTCATGCTCTATGGCGGGTTGCAGATCATGGACGGCGAAAAGACGCTGGGCGAGTTCATGTCGTTTTTCGTCGCGATGGCGCTGGTGTTCGAACCCCTGCGCCGCTTAGGCTCGGTGGCCGGAGCCTGGGCGCAGGCCCGTGCAAGTCTGGAACGGATGCGCCAGGTTCTGGACCAGCATACCAGCCTCGCCAATCCCGCCCACCCCGCGCCAATCCCGGCCAGCCACGGCCTGACCCTGCACGATGTGCAGTTTGCCTATGGCGACGCGCCGGTGCTGCAAGGTGCCAGCTTTACCGCCGAACCGGGCCAGACGACCGCGCTCGTCGGCCCCTCGGGTGCTGGCAAATCGACGGTGTTTCACCTGCTGACCCGGATGGCCGATCCGACCTCGGGCCAGATCACCCTTGGCGGCACCGACCTGCGCGCGCTGGACCTTTCTGCGTTGCGGGCGCAATTTTCCGTCGTGGCGCAGGACACCGCGCTGTTCGACGAACCGATCGCCACCAACGTCCGCATGGGCGCGCAGACCGCGACCGACGCGGCGCTGCAACGCGCGCTCGATGATGCGAACGCAGGCTTTGTGGCCCAGATGCCGCAAGGTGCGGGCACCCCGGCAGGCCCGCGCGGATCGGCCCTGTCGGGTGGTCAGCGCCAGCGCATCGCCATCGCCCGCGCCCTGCTGCGCGACGCCCCGATCCTGCGGCTGGACGAGGCGACCTCCGCCCTTGATGCCGCGTCAGAACACCTGGTGGCCGAGGCGCTGACAAGGCTTGGCCATGGCCGCACCACCATCGTCATCGCCCACCGGCTGGCCACGGTGCGGGACGCGCACAAGATCGTGGTGATGGACCTTGGTCGCGTGGTCGATCAGGGCACCCATGACGACCTGCTTGCGCGCGGCGGGCTTTACGCCGATCTTTACCGCCTGCAATTCAAGGACTGACCCATGACCGGAGAAACCGCCACCGACCGCCAGATTGTGACGCTTGAAGGCCCCGACGCTTTTACCTTCCTGCAAGGTTTGACCACCAACGATGTTCTCCCACTGGCCAAGGGGCCGGGGGTCGTGTGGACCGCCCTGCTGACCCCGCAAGGCAAATACCTTGCCGATTTCTTTGTGACGAACACTGGCGATGCGCTGTTGTTGGACCTGCCCGCCGTCATTGCGCCCGCGACGCTGCAACGCCTGACGATGTACCGGATGCGCGCCGCTGTGACGCTGACCCCAACGGACATGACCGTAGCGCGCGGTCTGGGCGACGCCCCCGCGGGCGCCGTGCCCGACCCCCGGCACCCGGCCTTGGGCTGGCGGCACTACGGCGCGACAGGCGGCCCCGCCTGCATCGACTGGGACGCCATCCGGGTCACCCATTCGATTCCCGAAACCGCAATCGAATTGACCCCCGACACCTTCATTCTGGAGGCCGGGCTTGAACACCTCCACGGCGTCGATTTTCGCAAGGGCTGCTATGTCGGCCAAGAGGTTACTGCGCGGATGAAACACAAGACCGAACTGCGCAAGGGGATCGTGCGCGTCCGCGTCACCGGGGTAGCCCCCGTCGGAACCGAGATCCTGTCCGACGGCAAACCGGCAGGTACGCTATACACCCAATCCGGCGGCTACGGTCTGGCCTACCTGCGCCACGACCGCGCAGGACCTGCGATGCAGGCAGGCGCGGCACAAGTCACCCTTGCCTGACGAAAGCGGTCAGGCGCGCTCGGAATATTCCATCAACTCGGTGTGCACAATGATATCCTCATCCGGCCCGATGAACGGCGGCACCATGATGCGCACCCCATTTTCCAGCACGGCAGGCTTGTAGCTTTTCGATGCGGTCTGCCCGTTTTGCACAGGTTCTGTTTCCACGACCTTGCAGCGCACCTTCTGGGGCAACGTCACGTTCAGCGCCTCATCGCCGAAATACTGCACGGTCGCCGTCATGCCGTCCTGCAGGAACGGCCGCCGGTCGACCAGAAACTCTGCGTCGATTTCGACCTGTTCGTAGGTGACCGCATCCATGAACACCAGCCTACCGTCAGTTTCATACAAGAACTGCTGATCCTTGTTTTCAAGCTCGGCGCGTTCGACCTTGTCTTCCGACCGGAAGCGTTCGTTCAACTTTCGGCCGTCACGCAGGTTTTTCAACTCAACCTGAGCGAAAGCCCCGCCCTTGCCGGGCTTGACGTGGTTGACCTTCACCGCCGCCCACAGCCCGCCGTCATGTTCCAGTATGAAACCCGGCTTGATTTCGTTTCCGTTGATCTTGGGCATCTAGGCGAAACCTTGCTGACAGGTTGAAGGATTATCGCCCGAGCCTATATCTAGGTTAGTGTCGGGTATCAAGACGACGAGATACAGTAGGTGACAGAGCTGACCCATGCGCTATACGCATGGCAGGCATACCAAACGGTAAACCCCGAATCGTGACCAAATCGTTACAACCACCAAATGCCTAAATGACAAGAGCAAGAAAGAGGACGAAATGTTCGTTGACAGCACCGCCTTCAATTTCGAACAGGGGCAACGCGCCCGCAAGCTGTTCGCCGCCGTGGTGCTGGCCGCGCTGGATGACGCCATTGCCGATGACAAGAAATACGGCAACGGTCCTGACCAGATTGCCCGATGGGCGCGCTCGCGCGATGGCCGCGAAGTGCTGTCCTGCGCCGGGATCGACCCGAATGAACGGGTGGTCAAAGGCCTGATGGAATTTGTCTCCAAAGGCGTTCGTACGTCTGTCGCGCTGTCGCGCGAAGAAAGCGAACGTCGCCACGCAGCCGAACAGGATCACGCCGAAGCCGCCTGATCCGCCACACCACCTGCAACAAAAAACGCGCCCCACCCGGCGCGTTTTTTTTCATGCGCCTGCAAATATCAGCGTCCGGCAAATATCAGCGTCCCGCAAACATCACCCTCCCGCAAACATCACCGCAAAGATGATCCCCGGCATCGCCTTATCGCCGGCGCAAAGATCAACCCGCGCGCAGATGCCTTGCGCACCATTCGTCCAGACGACAGCCGGATACCGCGACAAGTCACACAGAATACTCCGGCAATCGCCGCCGTCGTCACCAACGGCTTGTCCGGTCTTGCAAAGGCCTTCGCGCCGAAGATCCTGTGGGCCGCCGGTTCATCGCGCGTCAGGTAAGGTCCTGCACCGCCAAAGCGCGAGCAATCTCTGCGCGAACCAGCTTGCGGATATTGCGGGTGATGCGTTCGCCCAACTGCCCCTGCAACTCTTCGCGGATCAGGTCGCGCACCAGATCGCGCAGCACCTCTTCGTCGAAACTCATCTCGCGTTCATTTTCCGGCGGATCAAACGATGCGCCTGCGGACTGATGCTGATCCTGTTCCAGCCCGGCAAGCACCTCGGCCTCGGCCAGAGCCAGCCATTCGGGGTCCATGGCAGAGGGCGGGGGATCGGACGTCACAGCATCCCCGGAGTCATCGCTCCCGGATTGTGCCCATCCCGAAACCGGTGCCACATCGGCGTGCCGGAAAACATCCCCGTCCAGCGCAGGCCCGGCCACATTACCCACTGTTGCAATGGTGGGTTCCGGATCGTCCCATTCCGCCACCGCCACGTCGTCCAGCGCTGTATCGGTGGGTTCCGGATCATTCCACGCCGTTTCGGCCCAGACCGGATCCGACGCGGCGTCGGGATCACCGGTTTCAGGCTCCCATTCCTGCCCTTGCGCCTCGACTGCGGCCCCGAACGATGCCACCACGTCCCCAATTGCGATCGTGGCTTCGCGCAGCGGTGCGGCTTCTGGCACCACCCGCAACGCCGGAGTCAGGATCAACGCCGGTTTTGCCGCTTGCGCGATGACGCTGACAGACGGATCAACCGAGCCCCTTTGCGCAGGTCGCAAATCCTCGGAGACAAGACGGCGGATAGAGGACAACACATCCTCGATCTCGCCAGCGCTCAATGGTTCAGACATGCAGGTCCCGATCGCCGGTATTGGTTCGATTATCGAAACACTCTACCGACACCCGCGCATTCTGACAAGGAAATGCCCAGACTTGCCCGAATTTCGCAGGCTCAGTTGCCGATCGACTTCAGGATGCGGTCCAGCTTCTTGCCCTGCGCGGAATGGGCAGGCGCATTGCGCACCGCGCGGTAATAGCTGTCCACGTCATAGGTCGGCACGCCAAGCCGCAGATGATCCACCGTCAGCAACCCCATCGACGACAGCAACTGATAAACCGCGACATACAAATTCGCCTCGGCTTCCACCCGCCCTGCCCGCGCGTCAAGCAGGTCCTGCTCGGCATCCAGCACATCGAGCGTGGTGCGCGCGCCCAGTGCCGCCTCTTCACGAACGCCGTCGAACGCCACCTGCGCTGCCCGGATCTGCTCGTCGCCAGCGACGATCGACGCGCGCGACACGGCGATGTTCGCCCAAGCCTGCCCGACCTGCTGGTCAATCTGAACCACAGTCTGGTTCAACCCGGCGCGCTGTTGATCCTTTTGCGCAATGGCCCGGCGCACCCCTGACGCCAGCGCGCCACCGGCATAGATTGTCTGGTTGAAGTTCAGCGAAAGCTGCTGTGTGTCCACACCACCCGCGTTTGTGTTGGAGTTTTCGCTGAGCGAGGCCCTGCCGCTGATCGTTGGTGACAACTGCGCTTTGGCCAATGCGACCTGCAAGTCGGCAACCTCCACCAGTTTTTGGGCCTGAATGATGTTCGGATGGGTCCGCAGCGCCACATTCCGTGCCGCATCCAGGCTGTTTGCCGTTGCGGGCAGCTTGGGCAAGGCGGCCAGCCGACCCGGATATTTGCCGGTCGCCGCCTTGTAAGCCTCGCGGGCCACATTGAACTGCCCTTGCGCCGAAGCAAGACCGGCCCGCGCCTGCGCCAATGCCGCCTGCGCCAGCGCCACATCGGTCCGCGTCACTTCGCCGACTTCAAAGCGGTCGCTGGCGGCGCGCAATTCCTGGGTAATCAGACGCACGTTTGATTCGCGCAGATTGACGATGGACGCCTGAAAAGTGACATTCACATAAGCTTGCACCGCCGTCAGCAGTACGTTCTGCTCAACCCCGATCAACGACTGGCGCGCGGCCTTGACCGACCCTTCGGCAATCGCGATCCCCAACTTGTTGCGCCCGAAATCCAGCAACGTCAGCGAGGCAGACAAACTGAGGGACGTCGAAAACCCGGTGTCGCGCGATGCAAAAAAGCTGCTGTCCGATCCGCTGCGACCCCAATCCGCCGCTGCCGCCCACTGGATCACCGGACGCAACGCCGCGACCGCCTGCGCCACGCCTTCATCGGCGGCGCGCAACACGGCTTCGTTCTGCTCCAGCAGGTTGGAATTCCGGTAGGCCGCGATCAGCGCATCAGCGAGCGTTTCGGCCCGCGCGACAGGAGCTGAAAACAACGTCAGTCCGACCGCCAGAACTCCCCAGAGCTTGCGCATGTTAACCGCTTCCTTTGATCTTCGGGGCCAACTGGACCCCGCTTTGTCATCATCGACCGGGCCCAGATGTCCCAGTCATCTTGCATAGCGACCCAAGTTACAAAACGAACCTGCGCGGAGCCGTAAAACCCGGGCAGATCGGTGCTGTGCCGTTGAACGCAAAGCGCCATGTCACAACCCCATCGGCCTTGTAGCCAATCATCGCCTTGCCAAGGGCGCCGGCCATGAAGATGGCGGCAATCCGCCCACCCTCGCGGATCTGATCCAGCAGCGCGTCCGGGATCACCTCGACACCGCCCTGCACCATGACCGCGTCATAAGGGCCGTGCTTGGCAGCCCCGCGATCCAAGGGGCCCGCGATCACAACCGCATTGTCGACACCTTCCAACGCCAGCCGGCGCTGTGCCTCGACTGCCATCATCTCGTCGGCTTCCACCGCAATCACCGCCTCGGCCAGATGGGCGATGACGGCGGATGAATATCCGTAGCCACATCCGATGTCCAAAATCAGTTCCGAAGGTTGAATGTCCAGTGCATCCAGCATCTTGGCCAGCGTTCGCGCCTCAAGAACGACCCGCCCGCCGCCAAGATCGACATTTTCCCCGACATAGGCCGCCTCACGCTGCGCATCGGGCACAAAGACCTCACGCCGCACGTCCAGCATTGCCGCGATGATCGGAAATTTGGTCACATCCGAAGGCCGGACCTGCGTGTCCACCATCGTCACACGGCGGCTGGCGAAATCGCTCATGTCTGAACTCTTCGGTTTAGATGCACATCTTTATCTTTCGTGCCACAGAACGGAAAGCAGGGCAACCAGCGACGGCAACGCAGTCGAAGCAATTTTCCTTGACCGCAGCACTTGCGCAAAATGTCCGTGTTGAAACGGTTGCCTGCGTTCAAAGGGTGGAAAGCCCCTGCATGCTGCTCTATCTCGCTGGTAACTGTAAAGGAACAGACCAATGCCCGATCTCGCCAATTCCCGATACCTCGGCGACATCCCTGCGCCCAAATCGTTCCGCGATGCGATGCGCGGTTTTGTCGGCGCGTGCAGCCTGATCACTACCGGCACTGGTGACGCGGCCACCGGTCTTGTCGTGACCTCTGGCATCTCGCTGACGGCAGAACCGCCGATGATCCTTGCCTGCATCAATCGCAGCGCGTCGAGTTGGTCTGTGCTGAAACAGACCAAGGCGTTTGGCTGGTCGGCGCTGGGGTCCGCAGATCAGCCGGTGGCAGAGCGGTTCTCGGGTGTCGCGGGCCTCAAGGGACACGAGCGGTATGACGGTGCGGTGTGGGCTGTGGGGGCCACGGGCACGCGGCACCTGGCCGATGCGCCGCTGGCCTTCGATTGCACGGTGGAAGAGATGATAGACCGCGGCACCCACTCGATTTTGATTGGCCGCGTGCAGTCGATCCTGACCAACGAGGGCCGCGGCGCGCTGCTGTATTGGAACGGCTCCTACCACCCGCTGCCCTGACCCGAAGGTCGTCCGGGCGGGCAAAACCCGACGACAAATATTTCCGACAAAAACTATTGGTATTTACATTTCTGATTGTTTCTGTAGGTTATTGAAATCCTGCCAGCCCAAAGGCAAGCCCGGACCCCTTCAACAAACAGGCCCGCCATGCCCCAAGATACCTTCTTTGCCCTGCTGCGTCAGGCGTTGGACGGCTTCGCGCCCCTGCCCGATGTCGCCCGCTTTCTCGACAGATGGGAAGCGGCGAAATGAACGTCGCACTTGCCACGCAAATTCCCCGCCATGACGCCACAACCCTGACCGCAGGCGGTCCTCTGGCGCAAATAGCACTCGACGGCCAGATCTACACTCTGCGCATCACCCGCCAAGGCAAACTGATCCTGACGAAATAGGCGAAGGGCGCGGTTAACCCCGCCGCACCCGCCCTATCCCCAGTCCAAAACCACCTTGCCCGACTGCCCCGACCGCATTGCGGCAAACCCGGCCTCAAAGTCCGCCACCGCAAAGCGGTGCGTGATCACCCGCCGCACATCCAGCCCGTTTTCCAGCATCGCGATCATCTTGTACCAGGTCTCGAAAATCTCACGGCCATAAACGCCCTTGATGGTGATCGCCTTGAACACGATCCGGCTCCAGTCCACTGGCGATTGCCCCGGCGGGATGCCCAACATCGCAATCCGCCCGCCCATCACCAGACAATCGACCATCTGGTCGAGCGCGGCCTGATTGCCCGACATCTCCATGCCCACATCAAAGCCCTCGGTCATCTTCAACAGCGCCATCACGCTGCGCAAATCTTCGGAACCGACGTTCACCGGAACCACATCCGCCACCTCGGCGGCCAGCGCCAGCCGAACCGGGTTCACATCGGTGATGACCACATTTCGCGCGCCCACATGCCGCGCCACCGCCGCCGCCATGATGCCGATCGGCCCGGCCCCGGTGATCAACACATCCTCGCCGATCAGATCGAAACTCAGCGCCGTATGCACCGCATTGCCAAGCGGATCGAGGATGGCTCCGATTTCGTCGTCAATCGCATCGGGCAGCAGCACCACATTGAACGCAGGCAGCCGCAGATATTCGGCAAAGGCCCCCGGTTCATTCACCCCGATCCCCCGTGTCGCAGGGTCCAGATGAAACTTCCCCGCGCGCGACTGCCGCGACAGCTTGCCGATCAGATGCCCCTCGCCCGAACAGCGCTGCCCGATCTCCAGCCCGGTGACCAACGCCCCCATCGCCACGATCTCGCCGGCAAACTCGTGCCCGGTGACCAGCGGCACCGGCACCGTGCGCTGCGCCCATTCGTCCCATTTCCAGATGTGAATGTCCGTTCCGCAAATCCCGGTTTTCCTGACCCGGATCAAAACATCCTCGGGCCCGATGTCAGGCACCGCCCGGTCTTGCATCCACAACCCCACCTCGGGCTTCGCCTTGACCAACGCCTTCATGCCAACGCCCCCACGCAGCGCCCCGCCGCGCCAAACGCGTCCAGCGCGAAATCCAGATCCCCGACCGTCAACGCCGCATTCATCTGCGTCCTGATCCGCGCCGCCCCGCGCGGCACCACAGGATAGAAGAACGCCGACACCATCACCCCCCGCGCATCAAGACTTCGCGCAAAGGCCTGCGCCATCGGCGCTTCGCCCAGCATCACCGGAATGATCGGATGCGTCCCCGGCAATACCCGAAAGCCAAGGCGTTCCAACCCGGCCCGCCAATAGGCGGCATTGCGGGACAACTGCGCCCGCAGGTGATCTGCGCCCTCGATGATGTCCAAAGCCGCCAGCGCCGCCCCCACCACCGCAGGCGGCAGCGCGTTGGAAAACAGATAGGGGCGCGCCCGTTGCCGCAACAGATCCACCACCGGCTGCGACGCCGCCACATAACCGCCCAACGCGCCACCCAAAGCCTTGCCCAGCGTCCCGGTCAGAATGTCCACCGAAACCCCGGCATGCGCCGGCGTCCCTGCCCCTTTCGGCCCGATGAACCCGGTCGCATGGCAATCGTCCACCATGACCATCGCGCCATATAGATCCGCCAGCCGCCTTATCCCCGCCAGATCGGCCAGATATCCGTCCATCGAAAACACCCCGTCCGTCGCGATCAGGACAAACCGCGCCCCGCCATCGCGCGCGGCCATCAACTGCGCCTCAAGATCGGCCATGTCACCGTTGACATACCGAAACCGCCGCGCCTTGCACAACCGCACCCCGTCGATGATCGACGCATGGTTCAGACTGTCCGACACCACCGCATCCTCGGGCCCCAACAGCGGCTCGAACAATCCGCCATTGGCATCGAAACACGACCCGAACAAAATGGCATCCTGCATCCCAAGATATTTGGCCAGCCGCATCTCCAGCGCCCGGTGCAGGTCTTGCGTCCCGCAAATGAACCGGACCGAGGCCATGCCGAACCCGTGCTCATCCATCGCGACCTTCGCCGCCGCAATCAGCCGCGGGTCATCCGCCAACCCAAGGTAATTGTTGGCACAAAGGTTGATCATCCGTCGCCCGCTTACGGTGACATGCGCGCCTTGCGCCCCCTCGATCAGCCGCTCGCGCTTCATCAACCCCTCGGCGTCGATCGCCGCCAAAGTGGCGCGCAGATGTTCCGAAAACCGCTCGTCCGCCATGCCCAACACCTCCCCCGGATTGCCCCCCGAACGTCCAGCCAGACCTGCCCCAAGTCAACAGCGCCGCTTCATCTGTTCAAAAATATCCTGCGGGGGGTGAGGCGGCTTGCCGCCGAGGGGGGCGCAAAGCCCCCCTGCTTCACCTCCAGGCGCAAAGCCCCCTTGCTTCACCTGCGGGCGCAAAGCCCCTTTGGCTTCACGTCCCGCAGAACGTCACGTGCGGCGCCAGCCCTTCCGGCGCCGGCAACCCGTACATCTCGCGGCCCGCAATCGGCCCGTATGGATCGCGCACGGCCGCCAGCAGCGCATCAAACGGGGCCATGTTCCCCGACGTCGCCGACGCCAGCGCCTCTTCCACCAGATGATTGCGCGGAATGACCGCAGGGTTCACCTGCGCCATCGCCTGCGCCCAATCCGCTCGCCGTCGCGCCTCCCAACGAAGGGTCCATTCCGCCAGCGCCCGCGCCAGACCGGCATCCAGCGCCGCAGTTCCCAGACGCCGGAACGTCAGGGTCCAGTCGGCACCTGCATCCTCCATCACCGCCAGCAAATCGTCGATCAGCGCCGGATCCCCGGCGTCCTCGCCGTCCAACGCCAACTTGGCCCGCATCACCGCCAGCCATTCCACCTCATAGGCCCCGGCGATTGACCCCAACCGGTCGTTGGCAATCGCCACCGCCCGCTCGCTGTCGGCATCAAGGAACGGCAACAACGCCTCGCCCAACCGCGCGAGGTTCCAGCCCAGAATCAGCGGCTGGTTGGCATAGGCATAACGCCCCTGCCGGTCGATCGACGAAAACACCGTTCCCGGCGCGTAACTGTCCATGAACGCGCACGGCCCATAGTCGATCGTCTCGCCCGACAGCGCCATGTTGTCGGTGTTCATCACGCCGTGGATAAACCCCAGTCCCATCCACTGCGCGATCAACCGGCATTGCCGTGCCGCCACCGCATCAAACAGACCCGGCGCATCGACCCCCGGATCGTGCCGCGCGATGGTATAGTCCAACAACGCGCGCAACCCTGCCTGATCCCGGCGCGAGGCAAAGAACTGAAACGTGCCCACCCGGATGTGACTGGAAGCCACACGCGCCAGCACGGCCCCCGGCAGCATCCCCTCTTCGCGCAGCACCCGCTCGCCGGTAGCCACCACGGCCAGTGCGCGCGTCGTCGGTACGCCCAAGGCACACATCGCCTCGCCCATCAGATATTCGCGCAGCATCGGCCCAAGGGCCGCCTTGCCATCCCCCCCGCGCGAAAACGGGGTGCGGCCCGACCCTTTCAGATGCAAATCCCAGCGCCGCCCGTCCGGCCCAAGGACTTCGCCCAACAGATGCGCCCGCCCGTCGCCAAGCTGCGGTGAAAATCCGCCAAACTGATGCCCCGCATAGGCCATCGCGATCGGCTCCGCCCCCGGCGGCACCTCGGCTCCCGACAACCACGCCGCTGCATGATCACCCAGATCAATCCCAAGATCCGCCGCCAGCGCGTCATTGAACACGACCATCTGCGGCGCAGGCGCCTGGTCCGGGTTCAGCCGCAAATAGGCCCCCGTCAGATCGCGCGCATATGAATTGTCAAACCGGATGCCCATGATATGCCCTTTCGTGCTCTGCCAGATATGGCGTCGCACGGCACCACAGACAAGCCGAATGGGAAATCTGACAGGATGAACTGCTGTGAAAGTGGTCGGGGCGATAAGATTCGAACTTACGACCTACGGTACCCAAAACCGTCGCGCTACCAGGCTGCGCTACGCCCCGACTGTTGCCTCCTAGCGCGGTTCCCAGCGAAAGGAAAGCCTAGTTGCAAGGCCAGATTGCAATGTGTTGCGGAACCGCCGGATGCCGCAGCACCGATCCCGGCTTGATGCCCAAGGGACCGGCCAGCCCGCCATTGATTTCAAGCGCGAACAGCACGCCTGCCCCGCCGTCGATCATCGTCTCGTCCAGCGGCACGGCGTTTTCATGCACCGCCGTCACCATGCCGGTCGGATCGACGAAAATCATGTCCAGCGGGATCAGCGTATTGCGCATCCAGAACCGCGCATGCTGGGGGGTTTCATAGACAAACAGCATGCCCGCCGCAGATGGCATGCTCTTGCGGTTCATCAACCCCGTCGCACGTTCGCCCGCATCATCGGCCACTTCGACGCTGAACCGCGAAACCGATGCGCCTTCCATGCCCCGCACTTCGGCGACATCGGGGCTGCACGCAGCAGAAGCTATGCCTGCCGACACACAGATCAGTCCGCCAACAAGTCGGAATTTCGCAACGACGCTTCCCATGACACCACCTGCACGGCCATCCGGCCCCGTTTCCCTTCGACGATGCGCAAACACACAGCCTCGCCGGCCTGAAGATCAGCAAAGCCGGAAACCCGCAGGACTTCAACATGGATGAACACGTCGTCCGGGCGGGCGAACACATTGGCAAAACCGAACCCCTTGGACTTGTCGAACCATTTGATCCGCGCCGGTTCCAAAGGCAGCCCCAAAAGCTCTTCCGGAGTGCCGACGGCGGCATCGTCGCCCGTCGCTGCGATCAATCCGGGCAGAGGCTCGATGCTCAGCACTTCGATGGCCTGATAGCCCCGCTGGGTCTCTTGCGCCAAGACAGTGATCCCGGCACCGTCCGCAACAGACCCTTGGCCGAAGTTTCGCAACACATTGGCATGCAACAGAATATCTGCAGCTGTCCCTTCACCGATGATAAAGCCGAACCCTTTCGCAGGATCAAACCATTTAACGTGGCCATGCACGATTTGCACAGTTGGATCTTCTTCGGTCATTGCTAAGATGGTTTCCCCAAAAAAAAGCCAAGAGAGATTTGAAAATCGTATCGAGCCCGGAGTTGCAAGCGAATTCCTGCGGCGTTTTCTATCTCCATCAGCAAAGCGTGAACGGAATGCGCAGACGGCTTTTCAAAACTATGGGTTCAACCGCTGCGCACTCCAGTCTTGCGCTACCTGATTTCGCGTCCAGCGAAACCGGTCATGCAGGCGGAAATCGCCATCGGCCCAGAATTCGATTTCCAGCGGTTGGAGGCGAAAGCCGCCCCAGAACGGCGGCCGCTTGGGGTTCAGGCCCTGCTGCGCCGTGACCTTTGCCACTTCCGCCATCAGCGACATCCGCGAGTCGAGCGGTTTGGACTGATCCGAAGCCCAAGCGCCCAGCCGCGACTTCAAACTGCGACTGGCGTAATAGGTATCCGCCTTCACCCCTTCCTCCCGACTGACATCGCCACGCACCCGCAATTGCCTGTGCAGCGATTTCCAGTGCAGCACGAACGCGGCCTTGCCAGCCCCGGTAATTTCGCCCGCCTTGACCGATCCGTAGTTGGTATAGAACACGAACGCATCCGCCTCGATCTCTTTCAGCAGCACCATCCGGACGTTCGGCAACCCGCTTTCATCGACTGTCGCCAGCGCCATCGCGTTGGGGTCGTTGATCTCGGTCGCCTCCGCTTCGCCCAGCCAGCGCTGTGCGATCACAAACGGGTCGTCGCCCGCAAAAATCCCGGTCCGGTCCATCCGTCTTGCTCCTTGCCTTACATCGCGGCCAACCGCCTGGCCCGCCCTTGATGCACGCGATCCAATCGCCTACACGTCTTCACAACAACAAGCTAGACGAGGGCACGGGATGTCAACCGGAGTAGGGACGAAAGCGGGCGCGACCGGCGGCCTCATGGCAGGCAAGCGTGGACTTATCATGGGTCTTGCCAATGACAAGTCCATCGCGTGGGGCATCGCCAAGGCTCTGGCCGACCACGGCGCAGAACTCGCGTTCTCCTATCAGGGCGAGGCGCTCAAAAAGCGCGTGCAACCCTTGATGGCCAGCATTGGCGCCACCGTCATGGCCGAATGCGACGTGTCGAACCCGGACTCGCTCGACGCGCTCTTTGCGCATCTGAAAGCTACTTGGGGCAGCTTGGATTTCGTGGTCCATGCCATCGGGTTCTCTGACAAGTCCGAATTGCGCGGCCGCTATGTCGATACCTCTGCGGCCAACTTCCGGATGACAATGGACATCTCGGTCTATTCCTTCACCGCCGTGTGCCAACGCGCCTGTGCGATGATGAGCCCGGGCGGCAGCCTGCTCACGCTGACCTACTACGGCGCCGAAAAGGTCATGCCGCATTACAACGTCATGGGCGTCGCCAAAGCGGCGCTCGAGGCGTCGGTGAAATACCTCGCTGAAGACCTCGGCAAGGATGGCATCCGGGTCAACGCCATCTCGGCAGGCCCGATCAAGACGCTGGCCGCATCGGGCATCGGCGATTTCCGCTACATCATGAAGTGGAACGAGCTGAACTCGCCGCTGCGGCGCAACGTCACACAAGAAGAGGTCGGAAAGGCCTCGCTTTATCTTCTGTCCGATCTCGGCTCCGGTACCACCGGCGAAAATCTGCATGTCGATGCGGGCTACCATGTCGTTGGCATGAAAGCAGTCGACGCACCCGACATCGACGCGGTCACAAACCGCAAGGATGCCGGCCAATGACCGGCTGCCTCACATGACGCTCGCAGCCTTTCTGGCCTTTGCCGTCCTGTCGCTGCGCGCCGCAGTCTCTCCCGTTACCGCACCTCTGGTCTGTGCCGCCCTGCTGGCCGTCGCACTTACCAGCAAGACGGTCTGGAACACTCTCATCGCACGCATCTTCTTGCTGGATCGCATCCGGTCTGACGACATCAGACTGAAAACCGTCATCGACCGCAGCTTTTGCGGCCTGCCTGGCCTGAAGTTCGCCCTGCAATGACGCCCTTCATCTGTTCATAAATATCCCGGGGGTGCGGGGGCTGGCCCCCGCTCTGCCACCAGCCACAGGAGCCACCCGATGAACGACCGCCTGCCGCACGAAAAAGGCTTCCACGTTTCCTGGGACCAGATCCACCGCGACGGCCGCGCTCTGGCGTGGCGGCTCGACGGCAAGGGTCCGCTGAATGGCGCGTGGAAGGCCGTCGTCGGCATCACCCGCGGCGGCCTTGTGCCCGCGATGATCGTCGCGCGCGAACTCGACATCCGCGTGGTCGATACCATCAGCGTCAAAAGCTACAGCCACCAGTCGCAAAAAGACGCCATCGTGACCAAGGCCCCGCAAGAAGACCTGATGGGCGACGGCACCGGCATCCTGATCGTCGATGATCTGGTCGACACCGGCAAAACGCTGGAACTGGTCCGCAGTCTTTATCCGATGGCGCATTTCGCGACCGTCTATGCCAAGCCGTCGGGCAAACCGATGGTCGACAGCTACATCACCGAGGTCAGCCAGGATACCTGGATCTTCTTCCCCTGGGACATGGCGCTGCAATATGTCCAACCCTATCGCGGCACCGACTGACCAGCATTCTGGCCCGCATTCTGGCCCGTAGTTGACCCGCATTTTGCGTATGCACAGCAGGTGTACACAAGGTATACAGCAGACAGACAAGGGAAAACCGATGCATCTCCACCCCCTGAACCCCGCCATGGCCGCCACCGACGCACCCCCCGTCATGGAAGCGCGGCGCTGGCTGTCGGGTGTGACATTTCCCGCCCACCGCCCGCTGATCAATGTCAGTCAGGCGGCCCCGGTCGAAAGCCCGCCGCTGGCCTTGCGTCAGGCGATTGCCGAGGCGGCGCTGAACGACCCTGCCGCCCATCTTTACGGCCCGGTGCTCGGCTTGCACGCTTTGCGCGCCGAGGTTGCAAGCCAATGGTCCGTCTCCTACGGCGGGCAGATCACCCCCGAACAGGTCGCGATCACCCAAGGCTGCAATCAGGCATTCACCGCCGTGATGTCCACGCTGGCGGGGGCCGGGGATGAAGTGATCCTGCCAACCCCATGGTATTCAACCATAAAATGTGGCTCGATATGGCAGGCGTCACCACCGTTCCGCTGCCGGCAGGCCCCGGCCTGATCCCTGATGCAACCCTCGCCGCGACCTTGATAACCCCCCGAACCCGCGCCATCGTGCTGGTCTCCCCCAACAACCCCGGCGGCGCCGAATACCCGTCCGAAACACTCACCGCCTTTCGCGATCTTGCCCGCAGCCGCCGGCTGGCCCTGATCGTCGATGAAACCTACCGCGACTTCGACAGCCGCACCGCGCTTGAGACCGGCGGCCGCCCGCATGATCTGTTCAATGACCCCGATTGGCCCGACACTTTCATCCACCTCTACAGCTTTTCAAAGGCTTACCGTCTGACCGGGCACCGGGTCGGTGCCGTCATCGCCTCAATTGACCGCCTCGCCCAGATCGAAAAGTTCCTCGACACCGTCGCGATCTGCCCTGGGCAACTCGGCCAGATCGCAGCCCTTTGGGGTTTGCGAAATCTCGCGCAATGGGTCGCAGGCGAACGGGACGAAATTCTCGCCCGCCGCGCGGCAATGATCAACGGTTTCAACGCATTGCACGGCTGGACCCTGCTGGGCTGCGGCGCTTATTTCGCCTATGTCGAACACCCGTTCGTCCTCGCCTCTGACGCGCTGTGCAAGCGCCTTGTCACCTACCAAAGCCTGCTGATGCTGCCCGGTACAATGTTTCAACCGACAGACTCTCCCGAAGGCAAACGCCAGATCCGCATCGCCTTCGCCAATGTCGATGCGACAGGCATCGCTGAAATGTTCCGCCGCCTCAAAGCCTTCCGGCCCTGACGCTTTTGTGTTGGCGCAAATATCTTCCGTAGTGCAGGTACGGGCGTCCCGGTTGCCCCCACTTGCCCCACCGCCGTCGATCCCCTAGACAGTCCCGCAACCAACCATCAGGCGGACCCATGGCCCAATCTGACGACACCCCGCGCAAGAAACGCAAAGGCCCCTCGCTGTGGGTCTGGATTCTGTTGATCCTGCTGATCGGAGGTCTGGGCGGCTTTGGGGTGACCAATTTCGGCGGCGGTGTGTTAAGCATCGGCAAAGTCGGTGATCGTTCCATCGACGCCGACACTTATGCCCGCGCGCTGCGCCAACAGATCAACACCTTGTCGCAGCAGTTCGGACAGCCCATGACCATGGCGCAGATCCAGGCCTTCGGGATCGACCAGCAGGTGCTGCAATCGGTGCTTGATCAGGCGGCTCTCGACCGCGAGGCGGACCGGATCGGTCTCTCGGTCGGTGACGACGTGCTGGCGACCGAACTGACTACAATGTCGTCTTTCCAGGGCCTTGGCGGCAGTTTCGATCGCGAGGTTTACCGGATGACCTTGCGGAACAACTCCCTGACCGAAAGCCGTTACGAGGATAACCTGCGGGCCGATATCGCACGCTCGCTGTTGCAGGGCGCTGTAATTGGCGGCTTTGCGGCCCCCGCCTCGGTGACGGATACCCTTTGGTCCTATGTGGGCGAACAGCGCAGCTTTACCCTGCTGACGTTGTCAGAGACCGATCTTGCATTGCCGATCGCAGCCCCGACCGACGCCGACCTGCAGGCGTTTCATACCGCCAACATCGCCGATTTCACCCGAGGCGAGGCAAAACGCATTACTTATTTAGCCCTTCTGCCTGAAACGCAAAGCGCCAGCCAGACCATCGCAGACGACGTGCTGCAAAAGGCGTATGACGCGCGGATTTCCGAATTTGTGATCCCGGAACGCCGTCTCGTCGAACGGCTGGTGTTCCCTGACACACAAGCTGCCAGCGCCGCCAAAGCCCGCTTTGACGCGGGAGAGACGTTCGAGACGCTGGTGGCCGACCGTGGCCTGACGCTGGCGGATATCGACCTGGGCGATGTGTCACGGTCCGAACTTGGCGTTGCGGGGGACGCTGTATTCGCGCTGACCGAACCCGGCGTCGTCGGGCCGTTCGAGTCTGATCTGGGACCCGCGCTGTTTCGGATGAACGCCATTCTCGCCGCGCAGAACACCGCGATGGAACAGGCCCGCCCCACCTTGTTGGCAGAGTTGCAGCTGGAGGCCGCCCGCCGCGACATCGGCAACCGGGTCGAGGCGATCGACGATCTGCTGGCGGGCGGTGCAACGCTCGAAGATCTTGCGCGCGACGAAAGCATGACACTGGCCACCATCGACTATGTTTCCGGTGCCACCGACAATGATCCCATCGCAGGCTACCGCGCTTTTGCCGCCGTGGCAGATGTGACGGCGATCGGCGACTTCCCCGAGGCGATTTTGCTGGACGACGGCGGGCTAGCCGCATTGCGGCTGGACGAAATCGTTCCCCCTGCCCCGATCCCGCTGGACCAGATCAGCGATCAGGTGGCGGCGGCGTGGACGGCGCAGGCTCTGACCGCCGCCCTGTCGGCAAAGGCCGTCGAGATCAAGACAGCGGTCGAATCCGGCGCTACCCTGGAAAGTCAGGGCACTGTCACGCAGGTCCCCGGCATCGACCGGCAGGGCACGGTCCAAGGCGCTCCGGCTGATGTCATCACGGCGATGTTCGATATGGCCACCGGCGACCTGCGGGTGATCGAGGCTGCGGGCTACACCGCCCTTCTGCGGCTCGACGGCACTACCCCGGCTCCGGAAGAGGGCGAGAATGTGACGGCTATGCGTGAGGCGATCCGTGTGCAGACCGAACAGGGTCTCGCTCAGGACGCTTTCTCGCTTTACACCAACGCGTTGACCAACGAGGCCGGGATCACGCTGGATCAGGGCGCCATTGCCGCTGTGAACACGCAAATCAACTAGGACCAACCGATGAAACTGGAACCGTCCTTCGAGGTGTTCGAGGCAGCCTGGGCGCAGGGCGAAAACCAGCTTGTATATGCCCGTCTTGCAGCCGATCTGGATACGCCGGTATCCTTGATGCTGAAACTGGGTGAGGCGCGCACCGATACCTTCATGCTGGAATCGGTGACGGGCGGCGAGGTGCGCGGGCGCTATTCGGTTGTTGGCCTCAAGCCCGACCTGATCTGGCAATGCCACGGCCAACAGGCCCGGATCAACCGGCAGGCCCGTTTCGACCCCACCGCGTTTGAGCCCCAAGCCTCTGCGCCGCTTGAAAGCCTGCGCGCCCTGATCGCGGAAAGCCGCATCCTGCTCCCCGAAGGTCTGCCGCCGATTGCGAGCGGCCTCTTTGGGTATCTTGGCTATGACATGATCCGCCTTGTGGAACACCTGCCGGACGTCAACCCAGATCCTTTGGGGCTGCCCGACGCCGTGCTGCTGCGCCCGTCTGTGGTGGCGGTGCTGGACGGGGTCAAAGGCGAGGTCACCGTGGTGGCCCCCGCGTGGGCTGCCTCAAACCTGTCGGCCCGTGCTGCCTACGCCCAAGCGGCCGAGCGGGTGATGGATGCGATGCGCGACCTTGACCGTAGCCCCCCCGTCATGCGCGATCTGGGCGAGGCAACCCCGGTGGGCGAGGCGCAATCGAACTTCACCCATGCAGGCTATCTCGCGGCGGTGGAACGCGCCCGCGACTACATCCGCGCCGGTGACATCTTTCAGGTCGTCCCCAGCCAGCGTTGGAAACAGCGGTTCGAACTGCCCCCCTTTGCCCTCTACCGCTCGCTTCGCCGCACCAATCCGTCGCCCTTCATGTTCTTTTTCAACTTCGGCGGCTTTCAGGTGGTCGGGGCATCGCCCGAAATCCTTGTCCGCCTGCGCGACGGCGAAGTGACGGTCCGTCCCATCGCAGGAACCCGCAAACGCGGCGTCACACCCGAGGAAGACCGCGCGCTGGAGGCGGATCTGCTGGCCGACGCCAAGGAACGCGCCGAACATTTGATGTTGCTGGACCTTGGCCGCAACGATGTGGGCCGGGTAGCAAAGATCGGCACCGTCCGCCCGACAGAACAATTCATCATCGAACGCTACAGCCACGTCATGCACATCGTGTCGAACGTGGTGGGCCAGATCGCCGACGGCGAAGACGCGCTGTCGGCGCTGCTTGCTGGCCTGCCCGCAGGCACGGTGTCGGGGGCGCCCAAAGTCCGCGCGATGCAGATCATCGACGAGCTGGAGCCGGAAAAGCGCGGCGTTTACGGCGGCGGTGTGGGCTATTTCGCGGGCAACGGCGAGATGGACTTTTGCATCGCTCTGCGCACAGCCGTGCTGAAGGACGACCAGCTTTACATTCAGGCAGGCGGCGGCGTGGTTTATGACAGCGACCCCGAATCCGAATATCAAGAAACCGTCAACAAATCCCGCGCCCTGCGCCGGGCTGCCGAAGACGCCGGCCTTTTTTCCAAACGCGCAAACAGCTGACCCTGCCGTCTCCGTCTTCCTTCCGTTTCATCTGTTGATATACCGCCTCTACTCCAAAACCCGAAAGTTCTCGTGGGTTATGACGCGGAAGTTGTCTGACACCTTGTCGCGGAATTTCTTCCATTCCTGCGGGATGGTTTCTCGCATGAACGCAAGAATGGCGTC
>Ga0209702_10002991_pt1 | contig 27793 bp, 16 predicted proteins | sample FRY01_FD_187210 | JGI IMG/M metagenome (GOLD analysis project Ga0209702, IMG submission 187210) | Freshwater microbial communities from Lake Fryxell liftoff mats and glacier meltwater in Antarctica - FRY-01 (SPAdes) (version 2) | ecosystem: Environmental > Aquatic > Freshwater > Ice > Glacier... | reverse complement strand
TAATCCATACGCATATTCAATGATGTCAGCATTTTCATTACTAAACCTGTCGATATTGTCTTTTAATTCCAATGGAGTCCATTGTTTATCGTCAAATGTTTCTTTGTCTGCAGAGTTGTGAATTTTAGCATATATTTTAATATCAGTCCCAGCTGGTTTATATGCAGATAGATATACTCTTAAATCTTCTGCAGGTCTATCCTGAGCAAACTCTACTTTTTTGAGTGGTGCTTTACTTCTAGCAAGTCCGTTTTTCTCTATTTCAGTATCAAAATTTAAAATTCCATATCTGGTTTCTAATGTTGATGCATAGTCATTAATATCATTTTGATAAATGTATATGTCCAATTCACCAGAATCAATTTTTGGTGCAGTGAATAGATTTGTATTAGAGACTATAACATTAAATGCTATATTAATTACCGCAGACTTTTTAGCAGTACCATATAGTCCAGCCTCTACAACCTCTTGTGATCGAGATAAAATATATGACTCAGTCTTAGTTTTATTTTCTTTTAATGTTTCTAAATTATCAAACGCACTAATACTGTTTGTCGAATTTGCAAGAGCATATTGTAATGTGTATTGAGATGAAGATGGATTAGACACAGTAAATTTTGGAACGAATGTGTCTATTTTATATCTATCAATTGATACAACATTTGCTGTTGCTTTAGATATTTCTCCATACACTATATTATTAGCCGTAAACTTAAATGTAGCATTTGCCGCATTTGAATCAACGAGAAATAACTGATTCGCAGTATAATCGGTATAATAAACTTTAGCCAGTGGAGGAGCAATATAGTTTGTTGCAGTATTACTGAAGGCTGGAAAACTGTCTAATTCTAAAAACGTTGCATTGGCGACATTTTTAATTTTAACCACATCAGAAACATTGTTTTGTGAGAGAACAATATATTGCCCTGCGATGTGCGTAGTAAACGTCGTTCCAACACCGATAACATTAGCAGAGCTAGATGATATTGCAATAGTGCCCGGTTCATTTGATGAAGATTGCCACACATACTCGCCGCCACGGAATGAACCTGTTGGTGATCCAATTGTGAAAAATTCATAAGATTTATTGGAAACATTGAAAGAAGCCGATGTGCTTATGTATTGGGCAATATTAACTTTAAATTTTAAATCTCTATCAGAGAATGCTAAATATGCATTTGAATTTGATGCTTTGTATAAAGTACCATCAAATCTGTTCTGTGAACCAGACGACGGGTTGTTGGTTGGTCCTGCCTGATTTACCAGCCTATCACCTTGTTTGTTTAGCCATATGGTGTACCCAGGATCATCGAACTTAACAACCATTCCGTAGAATTTTCCAGCTTTGAGTGGGACTGTATCTGGGAATGATACTACCGTTCCAGACAAAGCATTACCAGATGTGTTGATACTATCATATTCTACATATGATAGTTTTTTACCTACAATTTTTGTAGGCTCTGGTTGATTGTTGGAAACTTCACAAATCCAGGCTGATATGCCCGGGTTGCGAATACCACTCACGTTTGATAATGGCGTCGGTTTAGCTTTAAAGTAAAGTTCTATCGACGATAAGTTAATTTCCAATGCGCCGTTGACGGCATCTGGGTTAACATAGAATGTCTGTATGTAATCGAAAAAAGACATTAATATCCCTCTTTAAAATAGTATTTATTAAAATTATAATAGGTCAAATTTAAAATCATTTAGGCCTCCATCTTTTAATCTGCCGCTTGTAAACTGTCTATTTACCGTAGTAGTTGATGTTGGTCGAGATACAGTATTATCTAAAATAGTTGTAAGTCCACTACTGTAATCATAACTATTAATTGTGGGTGAATTAGTATTAACTGTACCGTATGAATTTAGGATGCTGTCAGTCAATGCTGTATAATACTTAAGTGTTACTTCACCCGCTGCATATGAACTACCATCAGTATTTTTCAAATTAAATATTTTCATACCAGCTGCAGCAGCTAATAGTTTATACTGCTGTTGTGTATCGGTAGTCGCTTCATTAACTCCAGCATCATAATAATATTCAAATCTTATAATACCTCTGTTGTCAGTTAATAGACCGGACGTGTTTAGTGTACCCGTGCGAAGCTGTTTACATTTGCTAGTAACATCTTCTCCAGCAAAATAAAATTTATGATAAGTTTCAGGCTTAAGACCAGCAATAGATATTACAAACTTCTGTGAATCTGCTACGTATAATCCAGCTGGTAAAAACTGTCCGCTAAGAATATTTCCATATGACATTGCAAGAGTAAACTCTGACGGTGTGGTTTCATACACAGTACCGGTATAATTAAAGTTGGTTGGATTTCTTACAGATACTGTGGTTGTTGTAACCGTATCTGTTGGATAGAACAACTTATAACCATATGTACCAGATCTTCCTTGCGCACCATGATTTTTGCCCTTGTATATTCTTATTCTGTAATATTGTCCGCTCAGTGGATTATGTGTCCATAAGAGTTTTTGTTGATCTTCAACAAAGCCTCCGACGGGTCCATAGCTTTTCCGACGAAGTTCACCGGGATGTTCTATAGTTCTGCGATCATTTAATCCGCTGATATATTTTGTTTGTATGTCTGAATTTGTAATTGGTGTACAACTAGCTGATGTGATAGTAGTAGTATTCCACGGCCCATTTGATGTGGTGCTTTGTTTAACTTCTATAGCCATGTTATTGTCGCGAGAGTTCAAATAGAGTTCAACAGGTCCTGCAATTGTGCTAAACGCATAGAAGAAATCGTCATATACATATGGAGGGGAATCGCTTCTATTAGTATTTCTTTCTCTTTCTACAACTGTAGTTATTTTCTGAGTTACGATTGGAATTGTAACAACAGTATTACCAGAAGACGGAATGGTAATAACGCTGTTACCAGTAGATACTTCTGGAATAAAGTTATTCGCTGCAGGTATTACAACTGGTCCGTCTGTTGCACCGGTTTGTGACAGAAGATTATGTTCTACAAATGGTAGTGTAATAATAGTATTTTCATTAGCAGCAACGTCACCATTAACCGATGAATCAAACGCAAATTCGAAATTCAATTCTTTAAGTTTTGGTATTAATTGATCATCCTTTATAGTTGCCCAATATTCTGGATTATCAGTGTCTGAAAATCTGTAATCACTAAATGGATCTACAAAGAAACCAAATTTATATCTATCAACAGTTCTATCACCAGAGCTTGGAATAAATCTAGATTTAGCGATGGCTTCTGCTAATGTGAATGATACGTAATATTCAAGATCTTTAATTCTTCTTTCAAGCGTCGCAATATCAGTCATCTTATAATTTTTAACTTGAATGCGAGCGCGTTGATCTTTATTGATAGGCGTAGTTACTTTAAAATTGTCTTTTCTTTTACCATATTTTTCATTTGCAACTTTAGTGTCAACTATTTCCACTGTTTCACTAGACAATGAAAATGGTAATGATGGATATGGTGGTATTCTAAGATATTGAAGAGTAATACTGTCTTTTGGTTCTGGGGGAAATGTATCTAATACATTTGGTGCACCCTTAACAACAACAAAGTTTCCGTTATTATCCAATATGACTCTATCATTTCTTGCTACATAGTATGTAATGTTTGCAGATATTGATGAGTTTGGCAGTGGAAATTTCTGCTCTGTAGAACTAAATCTGTTAACATCAGATGGTTCTGACGGATTGACAATAGAAGTATTTGATACTTCAGTTATCAGTGGTATAGTATTAGACGATATTGGTCTAAAGTCTATTTGATCTCTTATATCATAGTACTCACCGTCAATACCAATCATTTCTGGTATTTCTAGAGTATTAATACTAGAGCCGGCAGATAATACACTCAGATTTGCTGAGTCATTAAGACTGTATGAGCTAACAGTCTTTACTCCAGCTCCAGTAGTAAATGCATCATACTTAACCAATAACACGTCGTTTGTAGTTAGTGAAAGTCCACGTGGTTTAAGATATAAGTATGATGTGTCTAAGTAATCTTCTCTTTGATTATTATCAACATAGAAGCTATTGGTAACATCCTCAACACCATATGTATCTTCAGCGAAGTATAGTGGTGAACCTGTTAGTGTATGTGTTTCAGATAATGAAGATGCGGTAAGAGCAATATTTGCTCCGCCTCTAGTAGCCGATACTGCAAGACCTGTTGTATTGGCATATACTACAAAATATGAAGTATTGTTTGCTAATCCTGTTATAACAGTGTTTGAAGCTGGTACTGTATAAAGTACACTGTCGCCATTTGCAAATGGATTATTAGAAATTGTTATGAAGTTTGCATTAACACCAGTATTCGCATTAAGTGTTTTTAGTGTAGAAGCACCAGATGCTTTATACACGCCTCTCATTCTAAACGCATCAGATACACCGAGAGCCCATGGCCCCGTAATACTACCAGCATTATTTGCTACTTTTACTCTTGTGTATATGTTTCTATTAGAAGTTTTAACAGCTGGATTAACATTATTTGCTGTTACGTTGTAGTATATTGCAAGATTTGCTGACGATGTTGAACCGGTCGTGTTGGCAATAGTGTTGGCCAAGTATATAGTCATCTGACCATTAGCAGCAACGTTTGCGGTACGTGTTGTTCTGTTTGTTAGTGATATTGGTGCATTTTTTGGAAAGTATAAAACAACATTACCAGTAATTGTAGAACCAACGTTTGCAGACACATTCATAGATGTAGTGTTTGCAATATTTTTAACTTGAGATATAACATTAACAGTCGAATTTGCAAGTTTTATATAATCACCTGGTTTAAATGCATTCGTAAAGTTCATCGAACCTGTGCCGGTGATTACATCTGACGTTGCAGATGTTGTGATACCACCAGGAGCATTAGCAGATGTTTGATAACTGCTAAGTGGAACAATTAACAAGTCGCGCTTTTCAGTATTATTAAGTGTGCCCGTGTATGGAAAAAATTCACCGGCAGCTGGAGTAATTGTAGCATACCCCGTAGTGTTTGCTATCTTAGATTGATCTATAGTTCTGTATGTATACGTAATATTGTTAGCATACTGCATTGCATTTACTGGCTTATAGACCAGTCCTTTAGCTGCAGTATCATATAGTATCGCCAAATTAGATACCAATACAATATCAGCAATACCTTTGTTTGTACCATCGTAATGAACAGATTTAACATTGCTGAAATTGCTACCGGCATTCATCACTAGATCAAACAGATATAGTCGATGTGTTGCTGAAGAAGAACTTACTTCACTGTCGTCTAAAACAAGTGATCTTATTCTTGCGGTACCGATGATTGAACCGGCTGGTGTTATTGTATTACCTGGAGTAGTACTTAGATAATTTGCCGGTTGGTTGTAAAGATTAACAATGTCTCCGGTATTGAACTGAAATACTCCGCCGAGTTCATTTACATTTACGTAATTCCCATAACCAATTTTAATTGTTGATGACGGAGAATTAATAACATCAACGCCTTTAGCAACGTTCGCTGTATAATTTTCAACTGTTTCAATTCTTGAACCTGAAATATATGCAAGTCCTGGGTCAATATTGATTTTAAATATTGAAGAGTTTTCAGAAAATGTAGATGAATCTTTAGTTGTTAGTAAAAACTGATCTAGTATGTAATTACCAGATTCTTCAAATGTTCTCTTGGCGATCTCATCACCGATAATGTTATAAACAGTTTGTTTATTTTGTCTATATGGTTTACCGTCGGCAAACTCTACAATAGGAAGAAACTCACTATTAGCATCTGCTTCAGCTTTATCTAAAATGAATAATCTTGGTGTTAATTTAAGTCTGTTCGCACCAGGAGCTGATTCGTTCGGAGTTCCAGTTGCATTATCAAGCAGTGTAGGATCTTCGTTGCTATCAATAATATCTTCATCAGTGGTAAATCCAACAGATTTAGTGAAACCTGTTGATGAATATTTGTTAACAATTACTAACTGTTCTTCTACTCTTGAGAAGAAACCTTTCTGATATATCCAACCTTCATTTACACTTAAACCATAACCAGAGCCGATAGGTAAAAAAGCCGAATTTGCTACTGTAATTGTAGATAGATAGTTTTGTGATGTAGCATCAAGCTGATCGATTTCTGGAGTTCCAATAGCCGAATTAGATGTTATAGAAATTGTAACATATGGAGAATAATAATATCCTTCACCACGATTTACCGCAGTAATAGATACTACCTTTCCGAGAGCATCTGTTATCAGAGAACCATCTGCACCATTACCAATGATCGAAATGACATTAGCAACATTAGCTGTATTTGCATTAATGATTGTTTCACCTGAAGCGAAACGCCATTTTATGTTATTTGCTGTTTGAAGATCTTGAGCGAGTGGTCTAATTTTAAGAAGTAGAGCCTCACTGTTGGCGGTAGTATTCGCTTCAACGATAACAGCGTTCGCGACGCCGTTTTGAATTATTTGATTAACCGCGAAAGCACCACCGGCAAAGGTTGCGCCCCCAGTTGAATTTTGAATTGCGATAGAAGATAGAACAACTATAGAATCGTTGTTCGAAAATCCACTAGAACCATCACTAATTTTATAATTGAATATTGGATATTCTGGTGTGTATATTGTTAAAGTTTCACCAGCGGCAAATGAATCGGTATTATTGTCAGCACCTGAACTATTGTATTTTACGAATAAAGTATTTAAATCTGGTGAGCGCGTTTCAAACCCAGCTTCAGTTTTAACGATGTATGCGCTAACATTAGCAGCATTTTTAACATGAAGATTGTTGTATTCTGATATATTTATCGGTGTCCCATCAGTTTCAGAATCTTTAATTTTGACAAACGGAAGAGATTTATGAAATATTAAATCACATCCTTCTAAAATTGTTCCGCGCTTGAATACGTTATCACCAAATTTTTCTATTTGATTTTGTAAAATGCTTCTAAGTTGATTCAGTTCGCGGGCTTGAATAGCCACTCCAGGCTGAAATAGCACTCCGTAATAATCCTTAGAAGGATCGTAATCATCATAGTATGGCGCAGAATTTAAATTTGTCTGTAGCGTCATTAGGTAAGCTCTTTCTTTTCTAATCTTCTATATTTTGATTCTTTAGAACTAACAGATACGAAATCCCAATTTTGCGTCGCTCCGGTTTTTTGTGAATCAAAAATTACTTTATCTATACGAATATTTATACCATTTTTATCCGTAACAGCAACAGTGCCTAAATATCTACCTTTACCATTGTCAGATATTTTCTTTTTTGTTTCTTCGGAATGTTTTCTACCTAAGTTGGCTGATGATATTTTTAACTTATGTTCTTCACTTAATTTAGGTTTATTATAACCTATATGAGCATTAGCAATTTTTTCTCGCGTCTCTTGTGATACTACACGCCCCATATTTGATTTAGATATTTTCTTTTTTGTTTCTTCAGAATGTTTATAATTTTTCATTACTTCTTTTTGTCGTTGTCTTGCAAGACTAGAAAAACAGTCCCCATCTAACGCTCGCTGTTTAGCTTTCTTTGAAATATTAGCTTTGCGGTTTGGTGATGCAGATATTTTTTGACCTATTGTTAAAGCTCTATTTGGATCAGTTGACCAATGGCGGTCACCATGTCTTCTAATATTGTAATATCTTACACCCTTTAACTCATCATCACTAATAAGATTCTGCCATTTTGATTCTTCATCGAACATATCTTGTCTAGTTGTATGTACTAAAGCTAATATACGTCTTTTAAAGTCTCCGGGTCTTCTTTTATACGCAGCTTTCATCCAAGTAGAGCTACAAATATATCCATCATTTTCTGTGCCCCAATGAGATCCTATATAATACCTTTTGTGCTTTTTGTCTCGCCAAATATAAACTATTCCGTACTTCATAATAGATCTCTTTCGATCTATTTATAAAAGTGTATATTTCAAAATTTTAAAATGAGTTTGATTGTCTCTGATTTATTCGTATTTCTTGTAACTGCATCAACATTTTCAATGTATAAAATAGTACCACTATCTTTAACAAAGTCTCCTGTATATTTATTTGATAAATTATCTAGTGTTGCTTCGCTAATTTCACCAAGTATTGTTCTAACTCCGGCATTATCAAGATTAAATATACCAAACTCATTCGATATATGTAAAATGTCATCATCAGTACCGCCATTGATTTCTGCATGGTGTATTACACCTTCAGGTCTTGCATACGATATTAATGAATTCTGTATGATTTTTTCGTCATTTTCAAATGTGGTTCCACCAGAAGAAAAATCTCCAACGAGTCTGGTTAACTGAACACCAATATTAAAATTTGAAACGGCCTTATCATTTATTTGTATGGAACTACTATCTCCAATAACTGAAGTGGCACTAGATGATAGACCCATTATTTTACTTCCCGGTCTGAATGTTCCAGTTACATTCGATAATGTTATTTGTCCACTACTAATCGATGTAACTATACCAACAGCACCAATATCAACTGCAGATACTTCTGCATTAGACGTAGAGAAAGACACATTAGCGTTTAGGTTTATCTGATAATTCGTTGGAACACTAGACACTGTAGTAATGAGGTTGGTATTACTATTATTTATTAAAACTATATCATTAGGTTCAAAAGAATCGTCATATGAAGGTACATTAGGATTTGCGAGTGATACTAGAAATTGTGCGCTGCTACCAAGTGCGGCTCCAGTTATATTAACAGAAACCACTGGTGCGATATCATATAATGAACCTTGACTAGAAACTGTGACGGATGTGATAGTACCAGATCCGTTGTTTGCAAATGTTGCTGCTGCTCCAGATCCACCAGTACTAGAATTATCAAATACCAATTCATTATTTGTGGTATTGTCATACCCAGTACCACCATTCAAAATATCAATAGTTGATGATATTTTTCCTTGGTTTGTTTTAATAACAATGTTATTACCACTGATTGTTTCAACCGAGCCTAATAATTTCTTCTGTTTAAATTGATAAACTGTTTCATTTATAGAAAAGCTTCCGGTCGTATTAGCCGGTTTTAAAATCAAATCTACGTTCGTGAATTTTGGATTTTTTATAAGACCCACTTGTCTAAAATCGTTATCAATAGAAATTTGTCCACTTTCAGTTCCAGTATACTTTGTACTGATACATACACGGTTCGCAAACAATTCTTCATATGGGTCTGATCCGTGTCCATTCTGCGGCGATATTATCGGAGTTAATTGTGCAACAATAAAATCTTCAGCAGATGATACTAGAATAGGAACATCAATTAAAACAGAATCAATAGTAGGAAGATTAGTATTTGGAGTTTGACCTGGTGTTGATGAACCCTGTCTATAGCCAGCACCAACATTCAGCATTTCAACTTCTACTACAGAGTTTGCTACTGGGTCTATTATAATTCTTCCTTCAGCTGCAATCGTTTCATTCCCATCACCCCACACAAACACATATGGATATATTTCGTATGTGTCACCGACCTGAGGAGATACACTAAATGGCGCATCTAGAAAGAATTTCTTTTGTGAAGATATTCCATCATAATCTACAATTTTTCTAAATTGTTCAGCGCCCACACCAGATGTAATTTTAATCATTCCACCTGTATAGTAGTTATCTATTCCAACAGCACTTGATGGTGCTCCATATATAGTGTTGATACCAGAGACGCTTATATCACCGACTTGAAAGGATGCGTTGGCAATATAGTTATCGTATCCAGAACCGCCGTTGGTAATCTTAACAGTTTCAATTGTTCCTGGAACTGCGCTTGACATTACTACAGTGTTTGCTGTTACTGGGATATAAGCATTCGTTGAAAACTTATCATAATCGGTCTTTGTAATGGTGTACATATATTTCCACATATACCCATCACCTGTAATTACCGGGTCAAGATCTGAAGGAGAACCGACTCTAGAAGGAGCGACAGTTGAAACCGAATCACCATTATTAGAAAGACACTTATATACGTTATATTCGGTAATGTCGTCGACGACAGTATAGAATTGCTCGTTTATCAAATTAGTATTTAAATGACTATATTCAGTGTATGTTGTACCTGTTGTCCAAGTGTATTTTGCCACCATATGAATTACGTCAGTGTCATCTATTCTTTTAGCGAAAATCATATTGTTATAAACATCAATGAGCGACGATTGGACACTATTATCCGGGATAGTAATATTACTATCTCCGCCCGCATAAGGTGTATGCTTACCTACAAACATATAATAATTATCAACGTCAACTTTATTGAACGAATATACAAATTCTTTCGCATTATTAACGTTGAAATTAGAAGTAACAATTTTTTGTGTTACAGCCATTTTAATAATTCCATTTCTTATTTATTTATATTGTATTTGCTTGTAATATTGAAGAGTCACTAAACGACATTTGAACGTTTGCGACTTCAACTATTCTTACCGAACCAAAGAATTTAGTCCCAGCTACATGCATAACGGTTTTAAACATTGATGAGTATTTTTCAAATGACATCTTTGACAATATTTCATATGAATATTCTTGATAAAAATCGCCGTCGTGGATATACATATCAGATGAAAGAAATCCCTTAGAGCTTCTATAATATCCCTTACCAATACCAATCCCACCAGTAACAATTTTAATAGTTCCGGCTCTAGTGCCATCTTCAGACGTATATTGAACTAATTCTGAATTACTGAAACCAAATCCAGAATCTACAATTTGTAAACTGGAAACTTGTCCATTAGCTGTTACAACATTTGCAGTAACAATTGCATTCAGTCCTATGGGATATACTAGAGAATTATCTTCAGTAACACTTATTACATTAGCACTAGTACCAGATACATCGCCAATTATGTTTTGACCTTCTATAAATGTATTTTCAAAATTTAATCTTTTAACATTTACTGCGCTATTATTACTAGATTTAACTATACCAGTAGCAGTAGATGTTATACTTTGAAATTCTACATTAGATACTAAACCATCTAAATATAAATTTGTATATGAGAATAGTGTATAATTATTCGCTAACGTATTGGTAACGTCGCGGACTCTAACGTATGTATTAGCACCATCCGCATATAACAGACTTATTTCAGCATTTGTAGTAGATAATATATTGTGCCCAGCTTCTGATATTGCTGTGCCGGTAAGGTCTATTGCCCCACCACCCACAGTAGTAGATAATTTGATGCCACTTGTATTTGAATTTACTACGTAATAATATTCAGCATTAGCAAGACCGCTTATTACTGTATTACCAGTGTCAGTATAATACTGAACATTATCTCCATCTTCATATGGTTGTGGAGATAATGTAATAAATTCGGTGGTAGAATTTACCGCTGTATTACCATTAAATGTATTCAATACATATTGATAAACCCTATCACCGATTTGATAACCAGGAATTGTGGTAAATGTGTGTGATTCTCCAGCTGCAACATTTGCAGTTATATCAACATTGGCTCCACCATATGCAGTCGATACAGCAAAACCAGAACTATTTGCATTAACCGCATAATATCTTGTGTTGTCTGTAAGACCTGATATCGCGGTATTTCCGACTGGAATTCTATAGAGAACCATATTGTTGTTTGCTATAGTATTTAAATATCTTTTGATATTATGTCCATCTTCTGCTGTTGCAGATGCTGTAATGTCGACAGCAACACCATCGAAAGATGATGATAATTTTATGCCCGCAGTGTTAGAGCTTACTACATAATAATATGTATTGTTGGCTAGTCCACCGATAACAGTGTTGCCTGTATCAGTATAATAACGGACGTAATCGCCATCCAAGAATGTGTGATCGGTGATGTTGATGAATTCATCAACATCATTCACTTCAGTATTTGCATTAAATTGTATTGTTGATGCGGACGTGTAGATAAAATCATTAGCATCATCTACCTCTATAGCACTGTTGAATGTGTTTATTTTTTCTACATATGTTTCAGTGTTTACAAACTTATCAACCTTTAAATTGTAGTGTACGAGATTTGCTGAGGATTGATTAATTTTTTCACCGATTAAGAATGTACCAGTTGCGTTTGCTATGCTTATCGTATAATCTTTTCTATCAAATGCCGAAATGTATGGCTGATGAGCGAGTACATATGGATCTACATTATATTCAGAACCAGGATCTATTCCAGTCAATCCACCAATAGAACCTATAGTAAATTGCTGGAATGTTAGACACGAATATATTCTATCTTTAATATTTCCAGATGAGTTCTTTGGAAATCCATATGAATCAACAGAAAGTGGAAGAGACATAAATGCTTGGTTCGCTACAGTTGTTGTAGCATCAGTCACGACTGCAGATACAGCTGTATTTACTGAAGTATTACCGTATAATATTAAATTACTGTTTGCATATTGTGTCGTATTTGCTGTACCACCACTGATTGAAAAACTATTTAAAATGTCCTTTACTAGAATAGATGTGCCTGTAGAATTGAACACTTTACCAGAAGACTGTATCGATAGATAGTGTCCAGCTTCAGATGTTGCTCCACTTGTAAATTCTGGTGATAATGTATCATTGAGAACAACACCGTGATCGTGTACTAATGACAAGGTTACAGTAGAAGTGTTTGATGATAATACGTAGAATAGATCGTTGTTAGCCATACCAGTAATTGCGGTATTTCCAGTTGCTGTCGAATATTTTACAATATCACCAACAACAAATTTACTGCTTGGATTAAGCAGAGTAAAAGCACCAGTTGCTGCATTAACACTAGTGTTAGCGTTGAATGCTACTTTATTTTTCTCTTGGTAAACATAACCAAGCAGTGCTATTCCAGTGTTACTGCCGACTGTTAATTCTCTTCTAGAATAATTTGATCTATCTACATTATTTGCAGAAAGCATATCAGTTCCAATGAATATCGTTTCAGTGTCACCGATGGATGCGATGTTAAATGCTGCCCCACTACCAAAGCTTATAGATGTTGGTACAAATTCTGTATTAGAATTTACTGTTTGAATTTTGGCGTGAGGAGATGCTATATAGTCTCCACCAGCAACAGTAACTTGATATGTATCTAATGTGGCTGAGTACGTGTTAGAATCCGTATAGATTGTCTTACCGTCTTCAAAATAACCACTAATCAATATGACTGAAACGTTACCAGCTAAACCGGATTCATACGCGGTCATAACTTTTGCTTTTGCCGACACGATTCCATTAGTATATTGATATATGTTATTTGCATTAATGATGTTAGCACTTGATGCTGATATAAAATCAACTACACCAAAATATTTTCGTATTTCATACATCCCAACAGTACTAGATATAGATGTTATGTCTAAAGTAGAATTATTTGATGTTGTAATATTTAATTTTGGACCATATGAATGTGATACGCTGGTTACTACACTCGTTGGTGTAGAAGTTAGTAAAAGTGCTGTAGAATTAATTACAGATAATACTGTTCCCAATTCAGTATTAGAATTTGAATATAGAAATCCACCTTCATAGTCTCTATCAAAATTTGTACCAGAACCAAGAATAAATGTATTAGCTATGTATGATGTTATATTGCCGGTCCCGCTAGTGTAGTAATAATTTTTAGCAGCAGAACTAATTTTTAATGAGCCGGTAACACTTGATACCGTTATAACATTTCCAGATACTGTTGAGATTATGTCTTGAACTACACCAGATCCTAATATTCTCGAATTAATTTTTTGTGTTATAGTATCGCCAAAACTAACTTCACCAATTTGTCCTGTGGTCGACAGCGTGTATGTAGTTGGAATTCCCATAACTTTACCAGTTATAGTTCTATTTTCTATGCTGTCAGATACAAAAGATGAAACATTTCCTGATGTGAAATATGTGGCGTTGTTTACAAATGCACCATAAATATGGGACACTGTCATATTCCCAGTGTTTGATGATTGATCTAGATTAATTATTTTTGCAGATGCTGTTGGAGAGCCAGAAGCATATCTCGTTATAGTTGAACCAACAGCAAGATTAGCAGAGGCCGACGAGAAAGCCAAATTGATTAATGACTCGTTAGCACTTTCAAATAATCTGAAAGTTTGCTCAGATGATGGATCTGGATTTATTTCAGATGTCGATATAACCTTTTCTGAAACTATAGAATTGGCATCAATGGTGTAACCCCAACCGCTTTCTTCAAATATGAAATCAATCACCCCTGATGCAGCTCGCACCTCAGATACTCTGGCAACGCCGCCGATACCTCTGCCAGAACTAGTAAATGTTACTATGTCACCAACATTAAAATCTCTACTACGATCTTGAATTATAACATTTGACACAGATCCAATTAGTTTTACTCTTTTATCTAAAACGAAAGATGGAGATCCGTTTACGTTAATTCCGATAATTTCGTCCTTCGCGAAGTTGTCAGATGCCTGTGATATGTATAATAGATTAACGTAACCGCGATTTGTTTTTCTTCTTATATATCTTTCAACGAAAGCCGTAGAACCTGATACCGCTCCAATAATTTGTTTACCGACATAATCCACATTATATTTCGAATATGCTATTTCTAGATATCTTGGCTTTTCCCAGATACCGTCAGATGCTTTGATTATGTTTTCTGCTGGATAACTAACGTCGGCGTCTGTACCATAAATTAGCTTGAAGAATAAATCTACAGATCTTTCTGAGCCTTTAGATCTATATAAATCTAATGCATTTTTCACTAATAGAATTTTGTTTGTTGCTGTATCAAATTGAATATTTTTAAGATATTTTTCTTTAAAATAAATGATGAATTCGTCTAAGGTAGAATCTATATCTCGATAATCTGGCAGACGACGAGCTTCATAAATAGGATTACCATCCAGTTCTAACCATTCGTAATATGCTTTTACAAAGGCAACAAACTGTGGCCCTTCTTCAGCATAAAATGCAGGGAATTGATTTTCAACAAATTGTGAAATATTTTTTTCTGTGTTTTTCATTATTCTCTAATTTGTTCAACTGTTATAGAAATATCTGGTTCTAAAATGTTCAATATAGTATTCTGATTACTACTAATGTCTTTGTTTCTTGGCACCACGTAAACCTTTAAAACACTACCACTCAAATTGGATATATTTAATGTGTCTATATTGAGCTGGCCGCGGTCATAATCTACAATTCCAACGCTTTTAAGTTTTCTATGTGATGCACCAACTGGTACTGATATGTTCAAAGTTCCATCACCATCATCTTCAATTATACAACCAGCCTGACCTTCGTATGTAAACGATGAAGTATAAACCCCATGATTATCAGTAGCTAAATGCTCATCAGACGTCTTCGACATATTAGATAGTAGTGGAATTTTAAAATCTATACTAATATTTTGCGCGACATTTAATTTTGGAAATACATATTTTATAAGACTTATTTCAGTTTCATTGCTGAGAATGCTTGAATCTGAATCATCAATATCATTTATAAATCTTGAATATCTAAGTGTTTTACTAAAATTGTTAAGATTGATTGATGCGAAATTAAGCATAGATGATGTAACAATGGTTCTAATATCGTCTGGATTGAAACCAGTTTTATTGATGTTGTATTTTACATTGGTCCTTACATCGAGATATGTATATTCTGGAGATATAAAAATAGATTCCATAGCAACAGTTGATCTTGAACGAAGAAATTTAGTGTATTCTTCCCTTTTAATTATTGGAAGTCCATCAATATCTTTTAGATCAACTGATACAAACACTTTCCCATATTGAGGAGGATTTGCATCCTCTCCGCCATATGCAACTACAGCATTGACTTCTGGAAAATTTGTTTTTAATAAGTTTTCATAGTCCTCAGCTGTAACCGCTCGTTCTTGTGTTGTAAATGCTCGTGGAGCATTATACTTAATTGATTCTAATGATTCTGCTACAGCGCCACTACTGGCATTTTGTACTGTAGATACTGTTATGTTTGCTTCTCCGTCTATTCTACCAGAAGAAATAAATTTCTGTGCCCCGTTTGGAAGTTCACCATTACATATTCTATATTCAATAATAATAATTGAGTTATTTTTTGGGCGTCTGCCAATTACACCATCACCGAAAACAATTTCATATGTTTCACCTGATGTTGGTTGAATAAAAAATATCATAGACGTTTCATCAAGATCAAATAGCGATGTAGTTCTGCGATATTCTATTTGATTAGAACCATTATCTTCTATTACTAAAACTTCAACACTGGATATGTCTACTTTTTTATTATTTATTTTATATTTGATAGGATCTACGTAATCTACAATATACGTTTCGTTTAAAAATGAACCTTCGTATATTTCTACATCTTCAATAACGAACGTAGAATTGGAACTTGTAGATACTATATTATTGTCTGTGGAAAATGAGAAACTGTCATCACCAACTCTACTAATAAAGGACGTGCCCTTCGGCATAACTATAGATTTTTTAGTTGGATCTGTAGCATTAATAACAACATTGATTTTAGCAACAGCAGATCTGAAAGATCTTGGCAGATAATTTAATTCTTTCGAATGTGAAATTACACTATCTCTTAGTTTTGCACTGTCGAGAAACATTTCATTCCCGACCATATTTAAATAGAATGTTTGTAAATATGTATTATATGATAAAACATCTAGTAAAACATTCATGTTACTACTATCAAAGTTGTAATCTTTAAATTCATCTTGTGATTTTAAAAACTGTTGTAATGAGCCTTTATATGAATCAAAATCTAATTGACTGAGTACTATTGAACTATTTGCTGCCATTATCTTCTTCTATATAATGTTAAAGTGAGTGCTTGTGGTATTGAATTATTTATTATTTCATAAACAATTGATATTTCGTATGAATTGTGTGTTTCATTAGGAGCAACTATAACTTGCTCTATTTTTATTCTTGGTTCATAGTCGCGAACAGCATCTTCTATGTATATTTTAATTGTGTCTGTAGTAATGTCAGACATGTCTTCAAATAATGCTTTTCTGATATTACAACCAAAGTCTGGTTGAAATAGTCTTTCACCCTTATTGGTCAGTATTAAATTGCGAAGAGCTCTTTTAATAGAATTAGCATCAGTGTTTTTTAATAGAAAGCCTGTATCAGGGTGCTTGTTGAAATTTGTGTACAGATCACTATAATTAAAAGTCTTGTTGTCTATTCTTGCAGAAGTTATTTTATCAATTCTTCTAGTGTCTACCATTTAATTCTCTTTTCTTTTATTTATAATTAAATATTACGACCAGGCACTATACATCAAGTTATAGTGCGCGCTATTTTAGTTAATTCAGATTAAGTAACATTAATCGGTACAAAATTCGCTTCTAATGACGCTAGATTTTCTGCTGCAGTATTATTGAATTTTTCAATATCAGACGTATCAAACTCGCTTGCGGCCCGGCCTAATATAGCATTAATACCATCTTGAGTTTTGCCTACGTTAGCCAGTGCTGTTGCTACTGTTTTATTTAACTCGTCAGTAACAGAAAATAACGTATTATTTACATCCATAATTCCAGCACTAACTGTGTACTTTGCAGTAGAGATCGCCGACGCAATTTCTTTTACTGCTGCCGACAATTCGCCAAGTTGAATAGTCATTTTAACTTGTGCTTTCAATTGTGGCTTCGCCTCGGCGACTGCTAATTTTGCTAGATACTCTACTATCGCAGTAGGGGTTGGCGATGGTAATGTTAGAATTGGTATAATATCTCTAACAATATCAGCTTGAACTTTAGCAATCTCTGTCGATAATTTTGTTATAGATTCTGTATGATCCTTAATTATTAAATCTAAGCTCGCCGGATCGCTAACATTTTGTATTTGCTTTACTATCTCGTCGACGCGGCCTTTGTTAATCATTATTCAATCTCCTAATCTATTTGTGTTATTATGCCATTTTGAACATGTATAATTTGACCAGTAACAGAAGTAAATGTTCCAGTTGCTCCGAGCGATGTGCCAAGAGACCCCTTTACGTGTAGACCCCCCTCTGTTATAACCACCCCGCCTGGAGCTGCTAGACGAATAGATTCTGCAGATCCAATAGAGATTGTCCCACCCACGCCTATCGTTTGATTTTTACTAATAAGTAATGTTTGATCTTTTGCAACACTAACAGTTTGATTCTCTAACACCGTCTCAACATGATCACTGGTAGTAATATCGAATCTTTTTTCTAGAGTTTTTATAACAAGACTCCCATCTTGATTCATTTCAATGTATGTTCCGCTTCTGTGGAAAATATGGATTCTTTCAGCTTCTGGAGTATCGTCGAGTTCTATAATATGCCCGCCAACAGTCGTGATTGTTTTATTGAAAGGATACTTGGCCGCGTATTGTGTTTTTGGCTCAGATTCAAGATAATCCTTTTTGATAGGACCAGACCCTCTAGCAATAGAGGAAGTGGAATGATCTAATTCATTGCCCTTTAAAATAAAGGGTAGAGTCCCCATAACAAGTGGTTTTGTTTTTTTGTCACCATCTAAATAAAATCCAATTACTCTAGAACCAGGCATCATGCCAACAACAGCATGACCGACACCCAAAAAGGCAGCGCCAGTTGTAGGACCTAAAACAATCGCCCATGGAATATCTTCAGAATCTACACTTTGATCGTAGTCATCTAATATACGCACTTTTACTCGACCTAGTTTTTTAGGGTCATTAACATCATCTACAATACCGATGAACCATCCACCGTCTTCCAATTCATCCATTATGCATTCCTATGAAAATTAACATTCGGCATTGATCCACCTATGCCATCTTTTATTATTTCTAATGCCTGAAAGTATTGTGGATTATCACCAAATGTGAGTACGTGACGAACTTTACATATTAAATAATTCCCGCTGGTCATAATGTCATCAGGAACATATTCATTAGTAGTAAGTCCATTCATTTCAGGTATTCTACATGTTAACACATCTCCGACCGTAATAGTACTATCACCGTATATAGTCATATGAGCAATGACTGATAGAAATTGCGATAAGTAGTATGGAAGAAAATTCATCTTTTCAGATAGTTGATTGTTTTCCTCGTCTGAGGAATATAATCCTAGACTCTTACCACCCCTGCTTTTGGATTTTTCTTGTTGTCTTTCACTGCTCGCATTTATAGATCCAGGATTAAGAGTTACGAATTCTACTTCATCTGCTTTCTTTTCATAATATTCGAGAGTTCCTTCGATCAAATTTAATCTCGTAGATGATGTGATATATCCACCAATCAATGATGCGACATTATGGTTACCGCTTTGTATGAGCTTGTAACCGATGATATTTCTCCATTTACTTCCTGCAACATCTGCATTAGCTAATGCGCTATGAATAAAAAACTTATCACCAATTCTTTTTAGACCATCTTCTACTATTTTTTCGAGTGATTTAAAATGAAATCCTTGAGCGTTTTCAAAGAATACATAAGCAGAACCGGGATGTGTTGCTGAAATAGCTACTCGACGAGCAATGTCTATAGCTTTCATCGGTGGTGTGTTTGTGAAAGAGAATGAGTGTAATCCTTTAGTCTTTTCTACATATACGTCTTTCTCAGTTTCCAACACCTTTTCCATCATGGTGGTAACAACCTTCTCACATTCTAATTTTTTTCTAACAAGTGGTACATCTATGGTAGTATGTGATTTTATTACTTCTTCATTTAAACAAGTTAAGACGAATGAAACACTTTTATCATTAGTTGCTCTGAGAACTGGATTCACTTCTACGATTTTCAATTTGTAGTGAATTGGCGGTCCATCGACATTTGTAGTAAATGAAATGCATAATTCTTCTTCATTCAACATTATATTCGAAAAAATACCAGTTGAATCATTTACGATTATTTCAGCCACAATTGACGGTGAAAGAATGCTCTCATATATGTCACACATTACTACGTATGGTGAAATGTCCAATGGTTTTGTTGGAGTAGAAAGTGTAAAATTGAGAAGATTATATTTTCCCTCGTTTAGTACATTATTCATTTTTTAATTTGCTCATTAAATAGTTTTTCAACATCTGGTAAATATGATGATTTGATAAGTGAAATATATTTTTTTAATTCATTTTCTTCAGTTTCATGTTCATGTGCAGATACAGAAGCCCAGAATGGTGCTTCTTCGTCACTGATATTTTGAGCGATGAGTTCAGTTGATGTGATGTTAGTAGTTTTCAATGTCGCGACATCAAACGTGCCAACAACATGTTGTACTAAAATATTATCATCATCGACTTTTATAACAGTGGCTTGAGCCGAAGTTGAGGACTGTGTTATCCTTTCATCCTTTGTGAAAAGTGTTGGGTCATCAACATAAAGCTTTAGGATTTTATTGGTAGATACTACCCAATCTTCTTTTCTTCTAACATATTCTAAAATTTGATTTGATGAATTTACAACGGGTGCATAATATTTGCGAACATTTAATGCTAATGAGTCATATAATGATAAAGGTATAGTGCTATCATCTGGCGCCCAATTATTTCTATAATGCAATATTTGCTTTTCTGCTTCAACATAACTCCCATATTTTTTTATTATGTGCGAGTTCAACTTACTATCGTCTAAATAATAATCGTAATACGGATCTATCATGTTGTTGGTAATATAAATTAACCAGTCATACATAGGTGATCCATAATGAACTTCAGACAATAAATCTGATCGCGAAGATTCCTCAGTTAATATGAAATCAAATGATGAATATATGTCATTTTTTGTTGCATCTGTAAAGTCTACATTTACTAAAATGTTTTTTGCTATATTGCCATTGTAATCCACTAAAGGAAATTTGTCGAAATATTTACCCATCAGTTCTACCCCTTTACTAGATCGTCTGCGCCGCCGACTACTTCACCTACATATTTTCTTATACCATCTGGAATCAAGTCACCAGCTGCATTAATTATTTTTTCTAATTGATTATCATCATATGCAGGTCTATCAAAATCACCAGATGTAAAGTATGTTGTTTCTATAAATGATAAACTGATATTGATAAATGTTGGTAAATTAGTTCCAGCAAAGAATGATGGAACTCCATTCGGTGAATAGTTCACTTTAACATCCTTTAATAATGCTGGTTTATATGTTATTAAGTCAGCGCCAATGCGATGCCACGGCTCCATTTGTATCTGGCACATTAATGGATATTGAAAAACTGGAGTGCCTATAGTACTAAATGCTGGCAATGAATTTTGTTTTAATTTAATAATTATGTTTTGTAACTTAACACTTTCTTCTGGATTTCTGGGAGCAAAAGTCCATTCGAATTGATGTTCTCTTAGATTTACACCCTGAAATATAGCAGCGACATGTGGATTCGGAGTTGAACCGAGATATGAAGTCACAGCATCTCTAGTATCACTACTCAGTTCACCCAATGTATTTGTCATGAATGAGAATAATACTGCATTTGTTGGACTATAACCCTCTTTAGCGCCAGCTGCCACCGTTTGAATAACATCAGCAATTGCGCCAGCAGTCCCCAGACTCGAATCACTTATATTGAGAGAAAATCCATCTTCTAGTTTTCTCGGTATAGGCAAAACAATTGCATTATCGAATTTTAATGTCGATTGAAGCTGTGGGGCCTGTCTAACATACTGCCTAAATTGCATAGTCATATAATACTTAGCAAGATTCCCAGGAAATTGTAGAACATCTACATTTGTTCCGTCCAAATTCTTTAGTTTATCGTCAATTTTTCTAACTGAAGACGATGAAGTATCAGCATATGAAGGCAAGAAATTATCACATATTTCTTGCCTACTGACTCTATTGTATTCTGATGATGCCGTTTGAAAATATTTGTCGGCAAGCTCATTTTTTAGAGCATCACCAAAACGAGAAGACAGCTGTTGAGAAATGTTTGATGATAAGCCACTCTTCCTTAATGCACTAGAAAATAAATCTTCCACAGCATTCTCGAATCTATTTTCTAAAGATCGGGTCGCGACATCAGCTAAACGCTTTAGGGGGTCTAAATTAGACTTTTTTGTAAATTTACTTAGGAGACTCATTAAAAACTCTTTTCGTTTTTATTTTATTTATAAATATTTAATGGTAGCATATAGAGGTAAATTTAGACCAAAAAATCCCAAAAAATACACTGGAGACCCTTCTAATATTGTATATAGGAGTAGGTGGGAGCTTATTGTGATGTCTAAATTAGATACACATCCTGATGTTATAGAATGGGGTTCTGAAGAAATAATAATCCCATACAGGTCACCTGTAGATAACAAAGTCCATAGATATTTTCCTGATTTTTACGTGAAGAAAAGAAATCATTCAGATGGTAAAATAAGTGAAATATTAGTTGAAGTAAAACCATTTGCTCAAACACAACCACCACGTGCTCAGAAGGGCAAACCATCTAGACGATATTTGAATGAAGTACATACATGGGCAATAAATGATGCCAAGTGGAAAGCAGCGAAGACGGTTTGTGCCAATAAGGGTTGGGACTGGGTAGTTATAACAGAAAAAGAACTCAACCTGAAATTTTGAATAAATAATTAAAATTGGAGAATTAAATGTCAAAACAGATTTTTGACGATATTGTTACTAAAGGTATGAGATCGGGGCAAGTGCCAGCGAGAACCAAAGAGGCTCGCGAGTGGTATAGACAAACAACAAAGGCTTCGGTTAAAAGAGTTAACGAAAAGAAACTGATGAGCGACACAAAAAGAGCCGTCATGACACCAAAAGTTGGCTCTATGTATCTATTTAGTTACGATGCTAAATTTAAAGACACACTACCATACTGGGATAGGCTTCCACTCATATTTCCATTCAAAGTAGTCAAAGGTGGATTCTACGGAATTAATCTTCATTATCTGCCACCAAGACTTAGAGCACGGCTGATGGATGGATTGTACGATCTGGCAAATAATGGTAGATTTGATGAAACGACAAAACTAAGAATGAACTATCAATTACTTAATTCTATATCTAAACTAAGATATTTCAAACCGTGTATTAAACATTATTTGAATTCTCATGTAAAATCTAATTTCATGTACATATATCCCTCAGAATGGGACATTGCGATTTTCCTTCCACTAGCTAGATTCCAAAAGCGCGGTGCTAATCGTGTTTATGCAGACTCAGAAAAGGCAATATATAATGTCTAATTTCGAAAGACAGGTCGGTGAATATCCAGATATTCCGAAAACACGACAGAGCCGTTTTAATATCGATTCATTTAAAGCTGAAATGAACCAAAGCGGTATTGTTCCAACTCACAGTTATCTAGTAACATTTTCACCATTTAATAATGGGCCGGCATTTAACTTAAGTAATTTTATAACAGATAATGGTAGTGTATTAGCAATGAGATGTGAGAGTGCAATTCTTCCAGGAATAAGATTACTTAAAGATGAAACCATTAGAAGATATGGATACGGTCCAATTGAAAGAGTTCCGTATTCAGCACAGTTTAATGATATTACATTGAACTGGGTATTGGACACTCGTGGAAAAATAATGGAATTTTTTAATATGTGGATGAAAACTATTGTTAATTATGATTCTGCTGGCGGTAGAGACATGGTCAGCACGTCGACAATGGGCGGTCTTAATTATAGTCCATATGAACTTGGATATAAAGATTCGTATTCCAATCCAAAAATGAATATTTTTATTTATGATAATGCATTAGATCAAGTTGTCATATATGAAATATTCGACGTGTTTCCATCAGCTATAAATGATGTCCCAGTTTCCTGGGGAGAACAAGACAGCGCTCTTAAGCTTTCTATAGAATTTTCATACACAGATATTAATATCATAACACCTAAAAATACAGCAGAAATACCACAAAGAATTTTTAACGATTTCGCGACTATCCAAGCACAATTTAATGATGCTAGATACGCAGAGTTTACTGGAAATAAAACCGACTTGTTTGGTAAGATTTTCACGGGCTCATTTTAATATTATTGGAGTAAAATCATGTTACCTAAAATTATAAATCAACCACTATTTGAATTAACAATACCATCTACAAAGAAAGTAATTTCATATAGACAATTCAATGTTAAAGAAGAAAAGATACTTCTTATAGCACAAGAAGATGGGAATGAACTTACCATCATTAAAGCCATGATACAAATTGTTAACAACTGTGTTATAGATACTGAATTTGATGTTCGTGATTTTGCAAGCTTCGATTTAGAATATCTCTTCTTAAAAATAAGAGCAAAATCTGTTAACAATATGGTTACTGTTTCTTATAGAGATAAAGAAGATGAAAAGATACGTGATTTCGAAATAGACTTAGATGAACTTGAAATAGAAATTCTTGAGGTTGAAAAAAACATCAAAATTACTGATACGGTTATTCTTACTATGAAATATCCACCAGCACAGATTGTCGAAGATGCGCCTGTCTTTGAAGACAATGTAGAATTAATGACGTTCTTTATTGTAAATTGCTTAGATACAATTACAGATGGAGATGATTTATATCTATTTAGCGAATACACATTTCAAGAAAAAGTAGATTACTTAGACACGCTCCCAGGTAAAACGTTTGATAAGATGAAAGACTTCTTTGAAAAAATGCCAAAACTTACAAAGGAACTTAATTATGTAAATGATAATGGTGTGGAAAGATCGATTATTCTTACTGGAGTAAAAGATTTTTTTATGTAGCGCTGAGTCATATTAGTCTTGCTGAATATTATAAATTAATATTCGCTCTGGCTCAGCACCACAAATATTCAATAACTGATATTGAACAACTTATACCATTTGAAAGAGACATATATGTTGATATGCTTTTACAATATCTAGAAGAACAACGAAAAGAAATAGAGAAAAGAAGTTTAAAGTAAATGTTACCAGGAATAATAGGAACGATGGTTAAATCGAAAATATTTGGAGGTGGTCTGAAAGGAGCGCTTTCTGATGAAGATAAGTCGAAGCCTATTAATAGAGCAGTGAATGATACTTTCGGTGGTGCATTGGCATCTAATACTGAGAACGACGCACTTAGTTCTATCGGGGGTTCTGTTATACCCCCAGCAGCGAAAGTTGCAACTCGCTCTAGTGTTAATTCTAAAATGCCAGTAGAAGAACTTCTCGGTGTTATGATAGAACATTTAGATTCAATTAATGAAAATCTAAAAACAAGAATTGAATTTGATAAAAATGTAGAAAAAGTTAAGTCTTCGAATTCTCGCGAAACTATAATTGAGTCTGCCAACGATCATCTTAGTGTTGGTGCTCTAAGAAGAAAAGAATGGCGAGGTGACGCCGGAGAAAAAATTAAAAATGCTGGAAGTTCATTATTATCTCCATTATTAAAAATTGGCGCTTTACTTTTAGCAATAAAGGCATTGACTCTTACCAAGGAAGATATTGACTGGATTTCTGATAAAATTGCTACAGTAACAAAAATCGCATCTAACATTAATGCTGTTGGTCAGGCGGGTGCTGAACTACTTACACTATTAGAGAAAGGTGAATGGAAAAAAAGCGCCGCATGGGTAGGTGGTAAACTCTCTGAACTTGGAAATTATCTAGAACCAGAAGGGCTCTTTAATGTAAGAAAACCAAATGCTGCAGATGTAGCTAAACGTGAAACTGAATCGATTAAAAGACAAAATCGTGTTCTTGATGGAAAAACTTGGATTCAATCAGAACCGGGATTATTTAATATAGTAAAGCCAGGGGAAAAACTACCACATCAGAAAGATGCAGAGAAAGCTAAGAAAAAAGAAGATGTTGTGATGAATGCACCACAGTCTGCTTATGATATAGTCTTTGGTAACGGTAAATATACATCTCCACAATCAACGTTTAATAAGAAATTAACAAATCTCACAATAGAAGAAGTTTTACAATTTCAAGACACACTTTTAGCCGTAACACAACAAAAAGCGAAAGAAAAGGGTGGAGAAAAATTAGACAAGCGCGGGCATTCACCTGTAGGTGCATATCAATTTACTAAAGCAACTATACAAACAATAGCTCCCGCAGCTCTCGGTAAAGACTGGAAGAAATTAAAATTTGATAAGGGAACTCAAGACATCTTGGGTGAGTATTACTGGAATCAAAATAGAAATAATGCAGACGTCGCTACTATGACGTGGGCCGCTTTGCCAGACAATGTAGATTATCGTGGCATGCCATTCTCTAAAGCCAAGAACATGATAATTTCACATGAAGTTGGTAATTATGTTGGTATGAAACCACAAAGAACAATTGAAAATAAATCTCCAAGTGCTACTAAAGTTACTGAAGAAGAAAATCCAGAAGAAGAAACCCCGAGTGTTGCAGACATGCTTAGAAAAGGATTGGCTCCACTTAAAGGTCTTGCTAAAACTGATTCAACATATAAGCCGGCCACTATTGAAGCGCCGGACAATACAAAATATTTAGATCTTTATAAGAAAAATATGGAGATGGAAACAAACGCTATTAAAGGTATGATGAAGAAAGAAACCACTAATGATCAGGGAGCTGGTCCATTAGACATACCATCGGTTATAAGATCAATAAATGGTGGTTCATTAGACGTCATCAATCCTAATTATAAAACTGATGATAAGAATATAGTTACTGGATATATCAGATTTTTTGGATTTGCTAAATGAAACAGCCAGTAACTATCGGTGATGAAAAATATGTACATAGTCAAAATGGTTGGGTAGAAGAAAAGACTGGAATAATTGCAAACAAAGCATTACAGTCACTCATCGACGTGATACATGAAGGTAAATTATCCCTTAACTGGGGTACACCACCACATCCGCACATTCAAGATGAATCGGCTGTTCGTGTTAGAGAACAGAATGCTGCTGAAGAGAAAACAGAAAAAGAACCAGAAGAAGCAGCAACAGCAATTACTATTGCTGGACAAAAATTTGTTTATAATAAGAAAAAGGGTTGGATAGATGCAAAGACCAAGAAGCATGCGTCTAAAGAATTAATACCACTTATTGAAAAAGCAACTGGTACTAAAAATCAACCAACTGAACTGCTACAAGATCGCGGGGTTGAACCAGTACTGATCGGTGATACTAAATACACTTTCGATATAGAAAACAAGCATTGGGTTATGAGTCCCGGTGACAGAAAAGCTCCTGATTCTATTCAGAAACTTCTTCAAAGATTTGTTACTACAAAGGCTATTGCTGAAATGTCTGAAACCATTCCAGCAGCAGCTAAAATTGTTAAAAGTGAAGATGAATCTGTTATTGATAAAAAGAAACCAATTAGAGTTAAAAGGGAAAATAAGAATTGGTCATCTAAGTCATCATCTCTATTGGTCAAAGCTATAAGTAAACTAGAACTTATAAATGAAACTATAGCTAAAGATATAGATAATCAATATGAGATTGAAAAGGATAGAGGGTCTGATGCGAGAGAATCATTTATAGAAAAAGTCTCTGCTTCTAGTAAGGGACTATTTACATCCAAAAAACTAGAAGGTGGAGGCGAAGAAGAATCACAAATAGGATTAATGACGGTTGCTCTTGGTGCACTAGCTGTCGCATTATTTCCACTTGCTAATGCCATAGTTGGTTTTTTCGATGAACTTAAAGGAAAAACTTATAGTCCAGAAGATTATACGAAACCACAAGTGTTATCTAAATACGTTGTTAAACCAATAGAGCAAAAAGCTCCTACAGAACAATCAAAACCTCAAGTGTTATCTAAATACGTTGTTAAACCAACAGAACAAAAAACTCCTGCAGAACAATCAAAGCCGGTAACTAAAGCGCCCAAAAAAGCCCCAGCAAAGCCAGCCACTAAAGCTCCAGTAAAGTCTCCAACTCCGGCACCGAAGACTCAATCAAAGCCGGTAACTAAAGCGCCCA
>Ga0209702_10002990_pt1 | contig 27793 bp, 40 predicted proteins | sample FRY01_FD_187210 | JGI IMG/M metagenome (GOLD analysis project Ga0209702, IMG submission 187210) | Freshwater microbial communities from Lake Fryxell liftoff mats and glacier meltwater in Antarctica - FRY-01 (SPAdes) (version 2) | ecosystem: Environmental > Aquatic > Freshwater > Ice > Glacier... | reverse complement strand
ATAGGCAATTTTCTGGAATATTATTTGAGAATTGGGAAGGTCAAAAACGCAGCAATCAATGGAATAAAGTTAAATGACCGACTACACAGATTGGCAAGTACAGTGTCGAGTTCTTATGGAGTACCTCCAGGTAATGATTGCATTGAAAGACTGGCATGGTGTTGCTGACTTAGCAATGGATATGCGAGAACTAAACGCAAAGATGGAGAAATCTGATGAAACTAAAAACTGAAGCTGGTTGTGTGTTAGCCCATGATATTTTACAGATTAAAAAAGCAATTGAAAATTCAAGGATAAAGACCTTTGATGTTGACGTAAGCGTAATGGGTGTGATTTTCTCCAGAAAGATGATTAAAACATTAACAAAAGACGAGATTAAATTTGTAGACATAATCACCGGCACTACATACAACCCAAAGACTGGTCGTTGAAACTCAAGCAAGGTTTTTATTACCGGGCCTACGAAATAAGGGTAAAAATGCTTAGATTGGCAGAACTTTTACCCGAAAAAAACAGAGTGAAGGAAATTACAAAATGAATATTGATTTAAACGCACATGACTTAATCATGGGCAGCCCACCATGCCGGGATCATTGAAGGAGTTAAGTCGGTGCAGTTAAATCATAGTCGGGTTGGCAACAATAAGATCTCTCATCAGTCAGACTTTGCTATCCACTACGCAGGGATGCTTGGGGAAGTTGCGGTTAGCAAAGCTTTGTTTATACCTATTAGAACTGAGATAACTATGGGTGGCGATGGGAACATCGATATGACCCGTAACGGACAAACCATACAGATTAAAACAAGTACACATTCGACAACACCTAATCCGAGACTGTTAATTTTTACTAAGCCTGAAGATTTTTCTACTGATTGGGCAATTTTATGTTCCATTCAATCTCCGGCAGTGGTAAAAATACATGGTTTCATCAGCAGGAAAAAATTCTTTGCCCATATGACTGAGCATGACTTCGTATACGGGAAAAGGTATTGCGTTGCTGAAAAATGCTTGCCCCTATAGATAAATTCCATGAAGCTATGAGGATGACAAATGCGTAACTACAAAAAAGAATATGACAACTATCATGGCACAGAAGAACAAAAAAAGAACCGAGCCGAACGTAACGCAGCCCGACGCAAAGCAAAAACAAAAGGTTTAAACGTAGTAGGTAAGGATGTCGCCCATATCAAAGCTTTATCCAAAGGCGGGTCTAATAAAGACGGGGTAACTTTGCAGCCACCATCTAAGAATCGTAGCTTTAAACGAAACAAAGATGGCAGCATGAAATGATTGCTGACTTTATTTCCACAGTCTATTTTGACGAGACTGCCAGAGTAGTCTGCCCTCTCTGTACGCCTGAGCGCAGAAAACAAAAATCAAAAGACATGACTTTGACCCGCAAGGCTGACGGTGCAATTGTGTACCACTGTCATCATTGTGCAGCGTCAGGTTCCGTTCAACCGAAGGAGAGAATTTTGTCTGCCGTCCCATCCAAAGTTATAACAAGTAGCAAACTAGAAGATCACCGTTACTCATGGCTTGCCTCAAGAGGTATATCAAAGGAGACCGCAGATAAGATGAGGCTGTTCTCTGCAGAGAAATACTTCGGTCGTTTAGACAAGAAATGTGATGCCGTTGGATTCCCGTACTACCGGGAAGGTGCATTAGTATCAGCTAAGTACCGATCCATACCCGACAAAGACTTCACGCAGGATGCAGGTGGAGCACATGATTTCTTTGGCTTAGACAAGGTTGAGAAGGGTAAGCCCTTGATCATTGTCGAGGGAGAGATGGATTGCCTGTCAGTCATAGAAGCAGGGATAGAAAATTGCATATCAGTCCCATCAGGAGCACCCATCAAAGTTGCCGATGGCAAGGTTCTGCCCAGTGAAGATAAGAAGTTTGCTTATGTGTGGAATGCCAGAGAAATAATAGACGCAGCACCCTACATAGTCCTAGCCACAGATCAGGACACCCCCGGTCAGGCATTAGCTGAAGAACTAGCAAGGCGTATCGGCAAGGATAAATGCCGGTTAGCCAAGTTCTCGAAGAAAGATTTAAACGAAGTTCTATTGGACTATGACCCATCACGGACATCCACCGAAAGAATCCAGCAGATATTCGACGAGGCTACACCCTACCCAATCTCAGGTCTGTCAGCGCCATCGACCTACATGGAGCGTTTAAACGACCTACATGCCAAAGGCACGGGAAAGGGAGAGAGCACCGGGTATTCATCCATCGACCAGATTTACACGGTATCGCCCGGTCAACTAACCGTAGTTACGGGGTACCCATCATCAGGCAAATCGAATTTCGTTGATCAACTCATGGTCAACCTTGCCAGTAAGTCCGATTGGAAGTTTGCCATCTGTTCGTTTGAAACCCAGCCAGAGATCCATATATCCAGACTCATGGAGATCTATACCCAGAAAAGGTTTTTTGACGGTAAATACAAAATGACGCAGGAAGAAAAAGACACAGCGTTTAAATTCGTTGAGGATCATTTCTTGATTGTTGATACCAGCGGAGAGGAGCCATCTACCCTTGATTCAATACTTGGGAGAGCCAGAGCAGCGGTTAAACGGATCGGCATTCGAGGTATGGTGATTGACCCATATAATTACATTGAACTAGATAAGACCGGCAGCACAGAGACCGAAGCTATTTCCAACATGTTGACCAAGGTTCAAAAGTTCTGCAAAGCAAATGATGTCCATGTTTGGTTTGTCGCACACCCATCAAAGATTAATCGCAGCGGAGTGGAGCAGCCCCGTCCGGATGGCATGTCGATCTCTGGATCGATGGCATGGTGGGCCAAGGCAGATTGCGGTATTACAATCCATCGCAGAGATGCTTACGTGGAGTTCGCGGTTTGGAAGTGTCGCTACAGGTGGGTAGGTACGCAGGGCGAAACAAGCTTGCTTTATAACAAGGTATCCGGCACATATCAGGAACAGATCGACATGTTTTAAGTGGGGGGATAGCATATTCCATGCCCCCCGTCATGGTTGAAGGTTGGCACAAGAGATTAAACCGTTTATGCCCGTCCCTTGTACCCTCGTTTACTTTCACATATGCAAGATTAGTTTAAACGAGTTATGAACACCGGGCACTTTTCTTTGCTTCGCTTATTTCTTTTACTACTTTATTTCGCATTTCTTCGTCCTCTAAAAAGTCTAACAAAAAATCGCAAGGCGTATCGGCAAGGATAAATGCCGGTTAGCCAAGTTCTCGAAGAAAGATTTAAACGAAGTTCTATTGGACTATGACCCATCACGGACATCCACCGAAAGAATCCTTCTGTAATTCTATTTTCCCTGTAAAAATAGAAAGCAAGAAATGAAGCACCAATTGCCCATATTAATAAAAAAACTTCTGCGCTTGTAAATGTCATTTTTTACCTTTCAGTCGCCCGTAAAATACCGCTCTGTTTAAACTCTCATACCTTCCCAAGTATCTAGGCGGATCTGATTGCCGCCACAAATCCCATGCCCCATCATCATAAGTTATAAATACCAGCCCCCGCTTAATCGATTTCTTGTCATTCTGCAACTCTACAAGATGACTAAACTTGTATGCCGCTTTTAGGAATGCCGGTTCTCTGCAAGTGATTGCATTCATCTTTTCAAATATCATAAATGCCTAAATAGTTATTTCCGCAGCTTTAGCCGCTGCCCAATCCAGTGCCGCGCCTGTTAATTCTGATGTTTTCATGATTCCCCATTAATGCATGGTTAGGTTATCTGTATTTGACCGAACAAATGATTCGATTTTGTAAGTCAAATATGCCGCACTCAAAAACTCTGCTTGCTTCATTCCAACAGTATTTGCAAATGAAGCTGACATTTTCATTAATACCGACATTGCCATGTGCGGTTCAATTTCTGAATCAATAATCAAATTCATGATGCTATTGTGTACAAGTGCCAATTTTTCGGTTAATTCCATATGCGCTCCCAACCATCATCAAAAAAGCCAGCAGCTTACGCTGCGAGCTTGATCTGTTTAAACGATGCATTCGCTAAGTCTGCCAGATTGTCTATGCAAATCGATTTTGGATATACACCGCTGACATCTTCTTGAATGCCGATACCAATGGTGGTGATTCCTAAACGCTCGCCGATCTCACACTGTCTTCTAGCAGACTCAACGAGACCCTCGCCATCAGTCAACGATATAACAACCTTACGGTTTTCCCGCCGGGCCAACAATAATTCATGCGAATACCGGATGGCACAATAATCGTTCGTTGACCCGCCAGTTGTCAGACGGGAAATCATATCTGTAGCACGTTTGACATTCATACCAAACGGGACAGGCAATGAGACATAGTGATCAAAAGCAACCACTGCGACAGATACACCGGCAGCCGATAAGGTCTGATACAAAGCAGCAGCAGCACCACGGGTAACACGAATTCTGTTTCCCATACTTGATGAAACGTCAACCATGATAATCACAGCAGAATCTATGCCCTGGACTTCATTGTGTCGTTTAAACAGCCTGTTGCTTGTATTGACCGAATGCAAAGCACCGACATTTATCGCGCCGGTTTTACGATTCATTGACCAATCATCAAAGCCTGAGTTTTCAAATAATTTGCGAATTTCATAGCGCAGTTTCCCAAAAGAAAGACTGTCTAAAGGCATTAAGTTTTCGCCTATATGCGAACGGGATTCTTTGATGTCATCTTTTTTATAGAGCATCTGAGATTTACCCTTTGCGCTCGCCTCCATAGTTGGTTCGACTTCATGGCAGTCCTGATCACAGTCAGGAATTTTTGAGTGTTCGTTCTGAGCAGTCGAATTTTTAGGTTTACCCTCACCCTCACCCTCATCCTGGTCGTCGCTCTCAGGGTGATCTGATGCCCCTGATTGTGGCTTTTTTAGCTGCAGTTGATCCCATACCCATTCAGCGACAGCTAATGTGTCGGCGCTACTTTGGCAAGTGTCTATCCTGCGGGAGGCTTCATCAAAAACGGGATGCAGGTTTTTTGGTACTGGAGTTTTTTTGCAAAATCCTCGCGCCCATACAGCCAGCGCAAAGGGATAGAGAGCAGGATCATTCCAGTCAGTGACTTCGCCCATACTCTTATCAACCATCGAATCGATTAAGCCTTTGAGTAATGGCTGAATGTTTCCTGTAATGCCTGAGCGAATCGCAGACCGTTCAATCCATGCATCCTCGACAGCATTATGCAACCTACGCAGGTAGGGAAATTTCCCATCGATGCCGAAAGTAGAATACTTACGATGAAGTAACTCATGGATCACAAAGCCAGTATATTTGTTGACCAATGCCTGATTGACGGCTTCATCATCTGCAACATTTGCCAGCATTATTTTGCCCGAATCATTGATCGCAGCAGTTGTGATATTCGGCAACCAATCTACTGTTACCGGAGGTAAAGACAGAGCAGAACAGAGCTTGTGAGTCGCAGCTTCGATGCCTTGACGTAATTTATAACCCTTCATGATCTGCCCCTTAAATAAGATTATTAATCCCTGACTCGTTTAAACATGCCGTCTTAATCGCCTGCAAAGCCAGAGCGGATTCGTCAGGCTGACGGTTCCCGATACAGGTTTCCCATGCTTCATCAAGTCCCAGCAAAGGCATTGACCGGATCAAAGCAATGATCTGACGGATCGATGGTGCGTCCACGATTTCCCCAGTGTCTACCTTTGAGCGAATTATATTTACAGTTTTGACAATACAATTTGCCAGCCGTGGATCGCAGCCAGTATGTCGCACCACTGCGTCCGTTTCGTCATTCTCATTCAAGTTTGTAAATTTGACAATACGGGCAAATCTATCTGCCAGTGCAGAATTCATTTCCTGAGTGCCAGCATATCGACCTGATTGATCGCCGGTTGTCAAAGTATTATCGGCAACAATTATCAGCACACCCGCTGCTTTCGTACGTACCTTGCTGCCAATTGTCACACTGGTATTCGGCTCCAGCAGGGCATTCAATGGCGCGAGTTCGCCCGGGGCAGCGTTGCTGATTTCATCTAATAAAATCACAGTTGACGGGCAGGAGTAAGCCAGCAGGAAATCGCCATCGACAAAGTTTGTGTTTCCATTCTGTAAACCCGTTGACCCAAGATAATCATCTGCGGTTGTGTATTTATGAAAGTTGATACGGGTAAAGCCACGGCCTGTACGTGCAGCGAATTGTCTTGCTGTCTCAGTCTTTCCTGCACCCTTTGCACCGCCGAACCACAGGTTTTCGCCAGTGCCTTGCGACACTAGCAAATGCCTTAAAACCGGCTCAGTCCAAATAAAATTCGGATCGATAGCAGGTGCAGCCGGATGGTCATAGAGATCTATCATCAAAGGATTTCCCTTGTGATCCAGTAAGTCCATTCCAAAAATCTGGTAAGCCGATTTCCTATCAATGACCCGTACAGACACAGTGTCAGCGGCAACCTGTTGCAGTCCGGCATCTTCGATCTGTCGTTTAAACGAACCGAAGCCAGCAGCGACAGCAGCAGTGATCGCAGCATCGACAGCACCAGCATCAAGCTTATCGGGGCGAGACAGCGATTCGACACGGGACAGCCGGTCTGCTATCTGAGAATCCCGGGTGACAGAATCGCCCTTGACTTGATCAAGACCTCTCAGCAGACTATCCATGCCCGTATTTACGCTCCCCAGCTTCGTGTATGCATCATCAATCTGGCCCTGTAGTGCATTTATAGTTGAATAAATGCCTGAAACCTGTTGATTAAGGCTCTCAATCCGTTGATCTGGCACATATGCTGTCGCACCAGCACCCATATTGACAGAGGTAGTCTGAGCTGTAATCACATCATTAATGGTTATTAGACCATTCTGAATCGCTAATTCGAGGTCAATCGCAGCACTAAGTTTGGATGTGTTTGGTAAGTCAGGGGATGCTGAATTCAGCAGGTTTTCAACTGCAGCCCGAACCGTTGCCAAAGGCAAACGCAGTATTTGTTCACGGTAATTCATGTTATTCACCCTCATTATCAAGATTGAAATTGTCACCACAGCAGCAAGTCGGAAGTCCAACTTTTGCCCATTTAGCAGTCAATCGGACGGTATACCCGCATGATGGGCATGAGGCTTTGAGCAGCCTGGTCGCTTGTTTTTTGCGGTGAGTCAGGGAAAGTTGCGCATGAGGATATTCGCCTAGACCCGTGATAATCGCGCCATATGTGTCAGGGAAAACAGGGCCAGCAACGGTGGCTCCCCACTGCGATTTTCCAGCACCGGAGGGGATTAGAAGCATCGAAGATGCAGCAGCAGCAAAAGTAACGCCATGGTTCATCGCGCCCGGCAGCGAATGACATAGCTCATGCACTAGTACATCAAAAACGCGTGATGGATCATCCAATACAGGTGAAATCATTATCTCGAATGTTTCATCAGCGGAGGCAGTGTCTGCCCAGCATTCTCCAACGGCACCAGATCGACGGGCATTAGAAGGGAAGCCACAGGCTACACGCACATTCTTTGGTACAGGCTTAGACCATATGTCAAACAGCGGGCGAAGCTCAGCAACGGCGGCATTCAGCCAGCCCTCACGTGTGGAATAAATTTTCATAATTTCACCTTTGTTTAAACGTTATAAGTGGCCAGGCAGACCCTCTTTGTGATCTCCGGTGGTGTGTGTGTGTTGCAGTAGTAATTAAAGGTAATTTAAATGCGCTACATGATTATAGTATACAAGCACTAGTGCTATGTCAAGAAATATTATAGCTGTCAGTTTAGCAACTAAACGGCGACTATATATAACCCCGCAATCTTCTAATGTCATGCAAGGATGGCAACAAACAGGGGCAATTCTGAGTGTTGCAAAAAAGTAAAAAACCCTCTGTAGGCGATTTAAATGATCGCGTGTATACCGGACTATGAGTAAGAAAAAAATGGCGTGGTGAGACTGTACGCAATCCTGATGGGCATGTGGATAACGTCAGACCACTGTGGATAGCTACTTATCCACACTGCAAAATGAGTTGTCCACAAAAGTTAAAAGATTGCCATGTGGATAACCTGTGGATAACTTGCAAGCTGTGGATAACCTGTGGATAATGTGAACATGGAAGGGTTAGACGGTAGTGCAGTGCAGTAATGCAAATTAGTTAATGAGACAGCGGAGGGCATATGCAAAAGACAAGTAAAGAGGATTTTCTGGCAGCCCTGGAAGATGCGAATCAGTCAATGGAGGATGAAGCCAATGATTATCAGGTTGACAATGCGCCGGTGTTTGAGAGCGAAGCGGAACGGGCAGCAAGTGAAGCAGATAAACCAAAACGTATAAGGAACAATACAAAGCCACTAACGGAACGGCAGAGACTTTTTGCGACGTTAGTAATACAGGGAAAGACTAAGAGACAAGCGTATAGGGACGCGTACAGCAGTCAGATGTCAGATAGCGCCGTCAGTGCAAACGCCAGTAAGCTTGCAGCCGACCCAAGGATCGCACAGTTGATCGGCGATGCATGGAATGAAACAGTCGAGCACCTGGCAGATGACCTTGCTAGCACTAAAAGGTATGTCATGCGGAGACTGCTTGCACTCAGCAAGGATGGCCGGCAAGAAGGCAGCCGTTTAAAAGCATTGGAGCTACTTGGTAAGTCGATTGGGCTTTTCAATGCACCGGAGGAAACAAAAGAGAAAACAGTATCGGCAGAGCAACTGAAGCGTGAGCTGTCAGGGCATTTGAGGCTGCTGGATAACGTCAAGCCGATGAAGGCAAAGAAGGCAGGATGATGTCAGTAGCGTTTAAACCCATCACAGTACGCAAATTCAACGATACCGGCATAGAGAATATGCTCGTTATGGATGGGGTACGGTACGGGGAGGCCCCCTGTGAGGTGAATAGGTACCCTCTGCTGCTTACGCTCTAATCCACTCAAACGAATATGTTCCAACCATAGGCCCCTATGTTTATTGCAATAGGTAAACACGAACGGTTACATAAGGGGATGTCTAAACTTTAGGGGTCTTCCTTGGGGTGGGGGGGTATATATATTTTGAAAAACATGTCTTACAAAGTTAGCAAGTATCCACCGTTTAGGTTAAGTAGGAAGACATGTAGACAGCGGGGGAAAGAGATATTAAGAAGAAAATACTTGCATGTTTAAATGTTCGCATTTATATTTAAATGCGTTGGGAAAACGGATGCTGGCACGAGGTTGGGGTCAATCTTAGAGAAACCAGACGCAGAGAGTACCAACAACTTATTATGAAAATAACGAAGAAAAGACAAAAAGTTTTAGATTTCATTAAGGCATACATCAAGATTCATGGGATGTCTCCTTCCTATGAGGTGATTGCTAGGGGTATGGGTCTAACCGCTAAATCTAATGCTTATCGAATGGTTAAGAGGCTAGAGTCTGATGGGTTTTTACAGACTAAGCCAAAGAAGTTCTATGGGATCAAGGTGTTTGATCGTTCAGTAAAACAGATTGCTTCCTTATGACACTTCTTACCAAGAAAGAAATATCTGATTTTGCAGCCGTAGTTGATCAAGTCCCAGAGGCAGAGCGTAAGAAGATCTTTGCGCTTCTTGAGATGGATAGAGTGGAAAGATGTAAAGAATCTTTCTTATTCTTTGCACAGCAAATGTGGCCTGCGTTTATTTCGGGTAAGCATCATCAGATCATGGCAGATGCGTTTGAACGTGTTGCTAATGGTCAACTTAAAAGACTAATTATCAACATGCCGCCTAGGCACACAAAGTCTGAGTTTGCTTCTTATCTTCTGCCTGCGTGGTTTCTGGGTAAGTTTCCTGAAAAGAAGATCATCCAGACAGCCCACACCGCAGAACTAGCTGTTGGCTTTGGTCGTAAGGTCAGGAACCTAGTTCAGTCAGAGGGCTTTGGTAAGGTCTTTGATACCAAGCTGTCCACCGATTCTAAGGCTGCCGGGCGCTGGAACACCCACAAGGGCGGTGATTACTTCGCTATTGGTGTTGGTGGTGCGGTAACGGGTAAGGGCGCTGATCTTTTGATCATTGATGACCCCCATTCTGAGCAGGAAGCCAAGCAGGGAAACCCGGCAATCTTTGATTCTGTGTATGAATGGTACACATCAGGCCCTAGACAGCGTTTACAACCGGGCGGGGCCATAGTCATAGTCATGACTCGATGGGCTAAACGAGATTTAACCGGGCAAATACTCAAAAACGCAGAGAAAGATGGGGTAAATGACTGGGAAATCATTGATTTTCCCGCTATTTTGCCCTCTGGAACCCCCTTATGGCCTGCTTTTTGGTCTAAAAAGGAGCTAGAAGCCCTAAAAGCCGAGCTTCCAGTGGCTAAATGGGAGGCTCAGTACCAACAAAACCCCACCTCAGAGGGTGGAGCTATTGTTAAGCGGGATCAATGGATGATGTGGGAGAAGGATGATCCTCCTTCCTGTGAATATGTCATCCAATCTTGGGATACCGCCTTTGAAAAGAACAACAGGGCAGATTATTCCGCCTGCACCACATGGGGGATCTTCCAGCATCCCAACAAAAACGGGGACATGAGGCCAAACATCATCCTTTTGGACGCTTTCAAGGAACGTATGGAGTTCCCTGAGTTAAAGAAAAAGGCGTTGGAGATGTGGAACGAATGGCAGCCAGATACCCTACTTGTAGAGAAAAGGGCAGCCGGTGCTCCTTTGATTTATGAGATGAGAAAGATAGGAATTCCTCTGTCGGAATATACGCCGGGCAAAGGAAGCGATAAGATTGCGCGTGTAAACGCTATATCTGATTTATTTGCCTCCGGGATTGTCTGGTGTCCTGACACCCGGTGGGCTGATGAGGTCATGGAGGAGATGGCTTCCTTCCCTAACGGCGACCATGATGACTTGGTGGACTCTTCGTCCCAAGCCTTATTACGGTTTAGACAGGGTGGCTTCATTTCGATTAACAGCGATGAAGAAGATGAACCGAGATACTTCCGTCGCAAGTTGGCTTATTACTAAGGAACATCATGGCAACCAATATAGACAAGAGCGTCTATCAAGCACCCGCAGGTTTATCTTCCTTTGAGGAGGCAATTGAAATTGAGATTGAAGACCCTGAAGAAATATCGATGGATGGCGTGGAGATTACCCTCGAAAAAGACACTTCGGTGGGCGATAACACGTTCAATGCGAATCTGGCGGAAGTTCTGGACGAAGGTGTTTTAAACACCCTTGCTGGGGAATTAAACGAGCTAGTGGATGCAGATATTGACTCCCGCAAAGACTGGGCAGAAACTTTCGTTAAAGGCTTGGAAGTGCTGGGCCTTCAATATGAAGAGAGGACAGAACCTTGGAGTGGAGCCTGTGGTGTGTACTCAACCGTCCTGACAGAAGCCGCAATTCGGTTTCAGTCGGAGTCGATTATGGAGACCTTCCCTGCTGGAGGGCCAGTCAAGACCGAGATCATCGGGTCAGTAACCAAAGCCAAGGAAGAATCGTCGGAACGGGTGCGTCAGGACATGAATTACACCCTGACAGAGAAGATGCCGGATTACCGTCCGGAACATGAAAGACTTCTTTATTCTCTAGGGTTGGCTGGCGCAGCGTTTAAAAAGGTTTACCCAGATACACAACGGCAGATCCCCTGCGCACCGTTTATACCGGCTGAGGACATTATTGTTCCTTACGGAACATCATCCCTGCGCAACGCAGAACGTATTACCCATGTGATGCGTAAGACCAAGAATGAAATAAAGCAACTTCAATACAACGGCTTCTACCGTGACATTGATCTGGGTGACCCCGTCAACATTCTGTCAGATATTGAAAAAAAGAAAGCTGAACAGCAAGGCTACAAAACCAATGATGACAACCGTTATCGAATCCTTGAGATTCATACCAATCTAGACATTGAGGGCCTTGAAGATGAAGATGAGGATGGCAACCCTACCGGGATTGCCTTGCCTTATGTTGTCACCATTGATCAGGGAACCAATGAGGTTCTTTCCGTTTACCGTAACTGGAACGAGGAAGATCCTAATAAAGAACGCCGCCAGCATTTTGTGGATTACTGCTACATCCCCGGTTTTGGTTTCTATGGTCTTGGATTAATCCACATCATTGGAGGGTACGCCCGGGCGGGTACATCTCTTATCCGTCAACTGGTAGACGCAGGTACGCTCTCTAATCTGCCCGGCGGATTGAAGACCCGTGGTATGCGGATTAAGGATGACGATACCCCAATCGCTCCGGGCGAATGGCGGGATATTGATATTCCAAGCGGGGCAATGAAAGACAACATATTGCCTCTGCCATATAAGGAACCAAGCCCAACGCTGTTAACTCTTTTGAATCAAATTACAGAAGAGGGCAGGAGACTAGGTTCTGTCGGGGAAATGAAGATTTCCGACATGAGTGCAAACGCACCTGTTGGCACAACACTGGCATTGCTAGAACGTCAACTAAAGATGATGTCGGCTATTCAAGCCCGTGTACATGCTTCGATGAGACAAGAGTTTAAACTCATCAAAGAGATTATTCGGGACTACGCCCCAGAAGATTATGAGTACGATCCAGACAATGGAACCCGTCAGGTAAAGCAGTCGGATTACGACACCATTGAGGTTATCCCGGTTTCAGACCCGAATAGCTCAACAATGGCGCAGCGCATCATGCAGTACCAAGCTGTGATCCAACTGGCTGCCCAAGCCCCGCAAATCTATGACTTGCCTAATTTGCATCGTCAAATGATTGAAGTTCTGGGGATCAAAAACGCAGACAAGCTGGTGCCTGTTCAAGATGATCAAAAGCCAAGAGACCCAATATCGGAGAATATGGCTTTTCTAAATGGCAAGCCCACCAAGGCTTTCATTTATCAGGATCATGACGCGCACATCATGTCTCACCAAGCTTTTATGCAAGACCCGATGATTGCCCAAATGATTGGTCAAAACCCATTGGCGCAAAAGATGCAGGCAGCAGCTATGGCTCACCTGTCAGAGCACCTAGCGTTTAAATACCGCAAGATGGTTGAAGAACAAATTGGGGTTCCAATCCCAGCCCCCGACGCAGAACTCCCGGAAGATGTTGAAGTTCAGTTGTCCCGTCTGGTGTCTCAAGGCGCTCAACAGTTGCTTCAACTCAACCAATCTCAGGCCCAGCAACAACAAGCGCAACAAGCAGCCCAAGATCCTATTGTCCAGATTCAACAGGCAGAACTCCAAATGGAAGCAAGTAAAAATCAGACCGATGCCCAAATCCAAGAAGCAAAGCTTGCTCTTGATGCCCAGCGAGTCCAAAACCAGAAGGAAATGGAGCTTGCAAGGATTGCATCACAAGAAAAAATTGCTAATCAAAAAATACAGGTTGACTTGTTTAAACGGAATAATAAATAATGAACAACGAGGAGAAATTACTCCAGCATCTTCTCGACCAAATCTTGGAAAGGGAGCGAACCCTTTCTGAAAGTCTTTGTAGCGGGGGGATTTCGGATTTTCCTGAGTACAAGAACCTGTGTGGGCAAATCCAAGGTCTGGTGTTTGCACAGTATCTAATTAAAGACCTTGTGCGAAAATTGGAGAGTTTTGATGAGTGAAATCCTTTTAAGTGAGGATGGTATAACGGCAACTTCGTTACCAGAAACACCAGAACTTAAGGCAAAACAAGTGCCGGAACCTTCTACCTTTTATCTGCTTTGTGCGCTTCCAAGGGCTGAAGAGGAATTTGAAAGTGGCTTGGTAAAGGCAGGAACGACGATGCATTACGAAGAAATATTGTCGCCAGTGCTTTTCGTAATGAAAATGGGGCCAGATGCATACAAGGACACTAAGAAGTTCCCTAGTGGCCCGTCATGCAAGCTAGGCGATTTTGTTCTGGTTCGTCCAAATACGGGGACTAGGATAAAGATTCATGGCGAAGAATTTCGCCTGATCTACGACGATTGCGTCGAAGGCGTTGTCGAAGATCCTCGTGGGATTACCCGTGCGTAAGGAGTAGTCATGGAAGAACATATGCAAACCCTAGATCTTGAATTCTCCGATGAGGATGCCAAGGAGAACAGGAAATCCGTTGAACCCGCAGCAGATGATGATCTTGAGTTTGAGGTCGTAGATGATACGCCGGAGGAAGACCGTGGTAGAAAGCCAATGGATACCCCCCCGGAGGAGCCATCTGATGAAGAACTTTCTACATACTCAAAGCGTGACCGCAATCGTATACGCGAGTTTACAAAAGGGTATCATGAAGAACGTAGAGCTAAAGAATCTGCACTAAGAGAAAGAGAAGAGGCTATTCGTTTAGCCCAATCTTACTTTGAGGAAAATAAACGCCTCAAAGGGAATGTTAATACAAGCAATAATGCGCTTATTGAACATGCCAAAATCTCTATTGCGCAAGAGCTTAATGAAGCAAAAAGGAAGTATAAGCAAGCATATGAGGAAGGCGATTCAGATGGTCTTGTCGCAGCACAAGAAGATCTGACCAGTGCCAAACTCAAAGCCGAGCGAGTAAACAACTTTAAACCAAGACCCGTCGAGGAAGAGAAGTTTGAACCGGCTGCACAGCCCACAACAGAAGCCCCTCCAGTCGATTGGAAGGCAGAGAAGTGGAAAGATGAAAACAAGGAATGGTTCGGTATCGACCGAGAAATGACTGGTTTTGCATTCGCTTTGCATGACAAGCTTATTAATGAAGACAGGATAGATCCTACAAGTGACGAGTATTACACACGTTTAAACGGTAGGTTACGCCAAGTGTTCTCAGATAAATTTGAATTTGATGAACCCGCTGATGCGCCAACTCAGCGCCCTGTAAAGTCAAATGTCGTTGCTTCAGCTACGCGCAGTGTTGCGCCAAAGAAAATTATGCTGTCGCAGTCTGAAGTCAACATCGCCAAACGGCTTGGAGTTCCTCTGGATCACTATGCCCGTGAGGTTGCGAGATTAAGGAGAGAAAAGAATGGATGATCAACAACGAGATAAACGTAGTGTAGATAGCCGGGAACTTGGTGATTTGCGTCCTAAGCGGTGGACACCTCCGCAACTATTGCCAGAACCTGATCCAGAAGATGGCTATGCCTTCCACTGGGTTCGTATCAGCACATTAAATCGTGAAGATCCAGTTAATATTTCTTCAAAATTTCGTGAGGGTTGGGAACCTGTAAAGGCTTCTAGTCAGCCAAAAATGAGCTATCTGAACCAACCGCACTCACGGTTCCCAGATGGCATTCAAATTGGTGGACTGCTCCTTTGCAAAACCCCTGTTGAATTGGTGGAACAACGGAATGCTTACTACCAAGAAAGAACGCAAGCATTTGCAGAATCCGTCGATAACAACTATATGCGTGAAAGTCATCCTTTGATGCCTATGTTTAAAGACAAACGCACCAAGGTGACTTTTGGTAAACCTAGTTAATTTAGGAGTCTAAAATGGCTTATCCCACTGTAGGCTCGCCTTACGGGCTACAGGCTGTCAATCGTGTTGACGGCCTTCCGTATGCGGGACAAACTCGCCAGATCCCTATTGCTACTGATTACGCTACTGCCATTTTCTATGGCGATACTGTAAAGATTAGCGGTGGTTATCTGGTTGCAGATACTGGTACAGACAACGCAACACCTTGCGGTGTTCTAGTCGGTTGTGCTTTTACTAACTCTTCAAGCCAGCCGGTTGAAGGTCAATTCTATCCAGCAGGAGTGGCAACAAGCACCAATGCTGCTTATGGTTATGTTATTGACGATCCTATGGCTGCTTTTAAGGTTGTTGTTGTTTCCGCCGCCACGACTGTTTCTACAGCAGGTGTTAGCCGTGATGTTGTCGGCTCTAACATGGCTCTGGTACAAAACGCTGGTTTGACAACTACTGGTGACTCTAAAGTCGCCGTGCTCGCTGGTAGTGACGACACTACAAACACCCTCCCGGTGCGCGTAATTGACGTTGTTCCCGGTACTGCCGTTGGTGCAGATGCATACGTGGAGTTGATCGTTAAGATCAATACTCACCAGTACAACAGCACCACTGGTGTATAAGGAGAGCAAATCATGGCAATTTCACGCGCACAAATGCTCAAACAGCTACTGCCCGGTCTTAATGCGCTGTTCGGCATGGAGTACAAGACCTACGGTGAGCAGCACAAAGAGATTTACGAATCCGAAACTTCGGAACGTAGCTTTGAAGAAGAAGCCAAGCTATCTGGCTTTAGTGCCGCCCCCGTCAAGAATGAGGGCAGCGCAATGTCTTACGACAATGCACAGGAAGCTTGGACGGCTCGATACAACCACGAAACAGTCGTTCTTGGCTTTTCGCTAACAGAAGAGGCGATTGAGGACAACCTCTATGACTCCCTGTCACAGCGTTATACCAAGGCTCTAGCTCGTGCTATGGCTTACACCAAGCAGGTCAAGGCAGCCTATGTACTGAACCAAGCGTTCAATACAGCAGTTACCTATGGTGACGGCGTTACCCTGTGTAGCACCAGCCATCCACTGATCTCCGGTGGTGTAAACAGTAATCGTCCTACAACCGGTACTGACCTGAATGAGACTTCTCTAGAGAATGCCATCATCCAGGTCGCCGCTTGGACAGACGAACGTGGTCTGTTAATTGCATCGCGCCCTACAAAACTTATCGTGCCACCAGCACTTCAGTTTGTAGCTACACGACTGCTAGAGACAGAACTGCGTGTCGGTACTAACGACAACGACATCAATGCCATTAAGAACAACGGCTCAGTTGCAGAAGGATATAAGGTCAACAATTATCTAACTGACAATAATGCTTGGTTCTTGATCACTGATGTGCCTAACGGTCTGAAACACTTTGTCCGTACTCCAATGCAAACTGGAATGGATGGCGATTTCGATACCGGTAACGTGAGATACAAAGCACGTGAGCGTTATTCATTCGGAGTCAGTGATCCGTTGGGTATTTTTGGTTCCCCGGGAGCTTAATACCTGAAGTTGTATGGCAAAAGAGAGGGGGAGCTTAGGCTCCCCCTTTTGCTGCGCATATAGGAAACATTAGATATAATGGATAATGTACATTACAAGGACATTTCCATGATCTTTAAATTACAAGAAGTGATTTCCAAGTTCCCCTTAGAAGTTATTCAAAGGTACGACTTCTCCAATGCTGTTTATTCCGCAGCCCTTCAGCCAATCACAGGGATGGATATTTAAACATCTTGACTTAACCGTTCCTGACTAGTATAAAATAAGTAATCCGGGTTTAAACCGGTGTGTCGAACAGTCCCGGCTGACTTCATGCAGATCGACGCGCCTAACCGCATGAGGGAAAATCAAATGGCAGTTTCAACTACCCAAAGTATTTGGCGTTCGGGCGGTGGCGATCAAACTCGCACTGCATATTGTGGTTCTGGCGTGATGGCAGCTAAGTTCTATATTAATCCTGCCTCCGCAGATACCACCACTGTAAAAATTTCTGCAACTAGCACTGTTCCTGTTGTTTTGCCTATCGGCGCTGTTATTGTAGAGATACAAGCTAACGCGGCTGGTACTGGCGGCTCAACTCCTACCTTTGATATGGGTTGGAAGGGATACACCGATCCTACAGCCGTAGATGCTAATGGTATTCTAAGCGCATCTGATGCAGATGCTGGCAAGCAAGTATTTAACTTTGCTTCGTCTACTGCCGGTGATGATCTGGGCCTGACTATGTCTACAACGCAGATGGTGACCTTGACTGGCGGTGCAACCACGGGTGATGCAGCTACTGGTGGTTCCGTAACTGGTCAAATTCTGTACTACGTAACCGATCCGCTGGTTGGTCAACAAAGCGTCTAATAAGGGGCAATCATGCGCCAAATAGTCGTTTCTACAACCACTTCCGGGGTAAGTGCAGCGATACCCTTGGATACTTACATTGCACCTTTTCAGGTCAGTGTAGGTATTCAAATGTCTTCTGGATCTGAGGTATTGATTGAGCATACGTATAGCGATGTGCTTGATTCAAGTGTTATTCCATCTTGGTATCCCAGCGCATCTTCAACGGCAGATCAGGGTTCAGGAGATTTAAATGGCAAACGCAAAAATTTCAGACCTGCCAGCAGTTACCGCTATTGCGGGTGCAGATCTGGCAGTTGTGGTTCAAAGTGGTACAACCTCTCAAGCTTCAGTAACTAATTTGTTTGCTAATCGAACTCTGGTAGCTCCTATTTTGGGAACGCCTGCTTCGGGTACGTTGACAACTTGTACTGGTCTTCCGCTGACCACAGGTGTTACTGGCACCTTGCCAGTGGCTAATGGTGGCACAGGAATTACAGCTTTTGGTACAGGTGTAGCTACAGCTCTAGGCTCGAATGTCAATGGTACGGGTGCGATTTCTCTAACAACTAGCCCAGTTCTTGTAACGCCTGCTCTAGGTGTTGCAGCGGCTACTTCGGTTAATAAAGTTGCAATTACTGCTCCAGCGACTAGTGCTACGTTGACTATTATTGATGGGAAAACGGCTACGATTAACAATACTTTAACCTTAGCTGGCACCGATAGCACCACAATGACTTTTCCGGGAACGAGTGCAACGATTGCTCGGACGGACGCTGCCAATACCTTTACAGGTAATCAAACCTTTAGCGGTGCAATTATTGGTGGTTCAGCCCAATCGTTAAGTGGCCCCGGAGCGGTTACTGTTACAGAAGTGTTGACAGAGTTTACTTCTACTGGCACAGGTGATGCGTTAACTTTAGCCAACGGCGTTACTGGTCAAATCAAGGTTATTGTTTATATTGCTGAAGCTGCTGGTGCTGATACTGGCGTATTAACTCCATCCACCAAAATTGGATACACAACCATAACCTTTACTGCTATTGGTGATTCAGCTACGCTGATGTACACCTCTTTGGGCTGGGCTGTTATTGGTTCTGATGGCGTTACAGTGGCTTAATCATGGAAAAGAAATTTGTGCTGGCGGGGAGGAAGTTATTCATAGCCATCCCGGCTTATGACGGGAGAATATGTATTCATTCCGCCTATGAGCTTCCCCAGCTTACTTTGGCTTCTTTACAGCACAAATTTTCTGTCCATCTAGGACATCTTTCGGGAAGTTCTATTATCACTCGGGCAAGAAACTCTCTGGTCAATCAATTCATGGAATCTGATTGCACAGAGATGCTTTTCATTGATTCTGACATCCATTTCAAGCATCAGGATGTATTAAGAATCATGGCTCTTGGGTCAGATAAAGATGTCCTTTGCGGGTCATATCCTCGCCGGGCGGCAGATCAGAAGTTCTTTACCGACATCCATTACAACGAACATGGCGGGGTAGAGTTAACAGAACATGGTCTTCTCCGGGTAGACCGGATAGGCACTGGCTTTATGTTTATCCGCAGACATGTTATTGAGAAACTAATGAATGACCATCCAGAATGGAAATACTGGGTGAATGTTGAGAATAGACACCATTGCTCAATCTTTGATTTCAAGGTCAGCCCTGATGGTTACATGGGTGAGGACTACCTTTTCTGTGACCGTGTAAGCGAAGCTGGGTTTAAGATCTATGTAGACCCAGAGATTAACCTTGGTCATTTTGGCAATACAGAATTCACTGGTCACTTTGGCAAACAAGTTCTTCAACCAATGATTGAAGAAACTCAATTGAAAGTCGTAAATGGCTAAATCTCCTGCATGGCAAAGGGCAGAAGGAAAAGATCCAGCGGGTGGTTTAAACGCTAAGGGTCGTGCTTCCGCTAAGAAACAAGGTATGAATTTAAAGCCTCCTGCTCCCCATCCTAAGACCAAAGAAGCCAAAGGACGTAAGGCTTCTTTCTGTGCTCGGATGGAAGGCCACAAACGTAAAAATACTGGTGCTAAAACAGCAAGTGATCCTAACAGCCGCATCAATAAATCATTAAAAGCGTGGAACTGCTAACCATGACTCCAGAAATAGAAACCGCTCGTGAGTTAGCCACTCACGCAAATAACATTGAGCATTTGCAAAAAGACATGGACTCGATGAAAGAGGACGTTGCTGCTATTCGTGCTTCTTTGGAAGAGATACATAAAAAGCTTGCTTCTGCCGAGGGTGGTTGGAAAGTATTAATTGCCATTGGAAGCATAGTGGGTGGCATCGTAGGTGCTGTGCTTGGTATCTTGGGGTTTATCGGTATTAAGGGTGGAAATTAATGCCAGCCAAGAGCGCAAAACAGGAAAAGTTTATGCAGGCTGTTGCTCGTAACCCTGCGTTTGCTAAGAAGGTAGGCGTTCCACAGAGTGTGGGTAAAGAATTCACTAAATCAGGAGGCGGTATGGCTGAGTCTAAAAAGATGGTTAGCACCATGAAACATGGCGGTAAAGTTAAGAAGATGGCTTCAGGTGGTCTAACTTCTGGTCATAAGTCAGCCGATGGCATTGCCAAAAAAGGCAAAACCAAAGGTAAAGAAATCAAGATGGCTTACGGCGGTAAGTGCTAAGGGGATTGAAATGAAGAAACGTGCATTTAAAAAATATCAAGATGGTGGCATGACCAATTTAGGTGCAATGTCTAGAAACCCACCTTCAGAGACTGATATTGAAGAAGATGAATACAAAAAGAAAGGCTTGGGTATATCAGATAAAGATCCCCGTGTTGGGTTCTTTGAACGTTTGCGTATGGGGAATATTGATAACCCAAAGTCTGAAGCTTATAAACGTTTTGGTGCTGGGCGTGGTCGTGCTGCTGCAGTCCCCCAAAGTGCACCCCCAAATGTCTCAACTCCTTTTACACAAGGTGTAAACGTAACACCTCAACGTGCACCCCCAAATGTCTCAACTCCCTTTACACAAGGTGTAAACGTAACACCTCAACCGGGGCTTGACGTTGCCTCTAAAGCTACCAGTATGCCAATTGGTCTTCAAAGAGCAATGGAAGGAGCGGGAGAGCCATCACAAAATGTCCCTATCAAGGAAAAGCCAGTAGTTACCCCGCGTAAAAAAACAACATCAACACAAACCAAGAAAGACGTTGCTAAACCTGCCAAAAAATCAGTTATAGATACGTTAAAGGAAAAAAAAGCAATTCTTCTTCGTCAAGACGTAAAACCTACAGGTAAAGAACCTCTGCTGACTCGTGTTGGAAAAGCAATTTCTGGAACCATGAAAAATGCTGGTAAAAGCACAGTTAAAACATCAGCAGAGAAAATGAAAGAAAACATACGTCGCATAGAAGAACGTCGGAAAAAAGAAAAAGCCGAAGAAATTGGCTATGGCATTAAAAAAGGTGGCGCTGTTAAAAAATACGCATCAGGCGGCTCAGTTGGGAAAGCATCAAACCGGGCAGACGGGATTGCTATGCGTGGTAAAACTCGCGGGAAAATTTGTTAATGAACACTTCTGAGATGGAAAAACGTATTCGTGAACTTGAGGCGCGTCGGGCAAAAGGTGCCTCTGTGCCTGAGCTTGATGCTTTGTACCAAAAAATGGATACGCTAACTGAGCAAGGGTACAAGGCTGCTACCACAGGTGATGTTATGCCAAAGCCGCAAAAAAAAGCCAAGGGTGGTTACGTCAGTGCTGCTGATGGTTGTGCCAAGCGCGGTAAGACAAAGGGGAAAATACTATGATGGCAAGTCGGGGTATGGGGGCAATATTAAAAGATAAAGTTCCAAAGCCCCGAATTGTTAAGAAACGGGACGGAGATCTTCCGGTAGAAATCCATGCCGAAGGTGGTGAAGTCTGGGATCGCCGTCGCCCTAAAGGTTTGGGTAAACCTAAAAAACTTAGTTCTGCAAATAAGTCTAAGGCTAAGGCCGCGGCAAAGGCTGCTGGTAGGCCCTATCCCAATTTGGTTGACAATATGAGGGCAGCTAAATGACAACCACCGGTTCAACCCTCTTCAACATGGAGTTTCAAGAGATTGCCGAAGAGGCATGGGAGAGGGCTGGACGCGAGATGCGTAGCGGCTATGACCTACGCACTGCCCGACGGTCAATGAATCTATTGACCATAGAATGGGCAAACCGTGGCATTAACATGTGGACGATTGAGCAAGGCTCTTTTAACTTGACAGGAGGTTTAAACACATATGCACTGCCAATAGACACTATTGATTTATTAGAACATGTTATCCGCACAAATGCGAATCAACAGAATCTCCAAACAGATTTAAACATCACCCGAATCTCAGCTTCAACCTATGCCACCATCCCTAATAAGCTCACCCAAGCCCGTCCTATTCAGGTCTTGATACAGCGTTTGTCGGGTCAAACAGGCCCTGCCGGGGCAACGCTGGTGGGCAACCTTACGTCTACAGAGACAACTATCACCCTAAGCGATACCGGCAATTTGGCGGCTACTGGGTTTATACGGATTGGCTCCGAGGATATTTACTATGGATGGATCTCTGGGAATGTCTTAGGTGGAATCTTCCGAGGACAGAACAGCACAACCGCAGCAAGCCATACAAATGGCGATACAGTGTATATGCCCCAACTTCCTGCAATCACTGTCTGGCCTACCCCTGATGGCTCCCAGACATATACATTTGCCTATTGGAAGCTGCGCCGGGTTCAGGATGCTGGCAATGGTATCCAAACAGCAGATATGAATTTCAGGTTTTACCCCTGTTTAGTCGCTGGATTGGCTTACTATATTGCTATGAAGATGCCTGATCTTGTTTCTAGAATAGACATGCTTAAGGGTGTATACGATGAGCAGTTCAATCTTGCCGCAGGCGAAGATAGAGAAAAAGCTTCCTTAAGACTAGTCCCAAGAGCGCAGTTTATTGGGGGGAGTGCTTATTAATGGGTAACAGATTTTCATCGGGCAAATTTAGTATTGCCCAATGTGATATTTGTGGATTCAGGTTTAAACTTAAACAATTGCGTTACGAAGTTGTTAAAACAAAGTTGTACCAGTTGAAGGTTTGCAGCGAATGCTGGTCACCTGACCATCCTCAACTTCAATTGGGCATGTATCCAGTGGATGACCCTCAAGCAACTAGAGAGCCTAGACCGGATACAACGTACTACACAGCGGGTTTAAACGGGCTTCAGAACAATCCAAACGGTGGGGATGGCGGTTACCCTGCCGGAGGCTCCCGAGACATCCAGTGGGGCTGGAGACCTATTGGAGGGGCTAGGAATTATGATAATGGTTTAACCCCGAATTACTTGGTCGCAAAAGCATTAGTTGGTAATGCAACTGTAAACGTAAACTAAGGAGTGGACATGGATACCAAGGAAGTTAAAAAGATTGCGGATAAGGAAGTTAAATCCCATGAGAAGCGTATGCACAAGATGGCTAAAGGTGGGGTCACTTCTGAAGCAATGAAGAAGATGGGTCGCAACATGGCTCGTGCTATGAACCAAAAATCTACTGGTCGGGGTCGATAATGGCTAAGTTCTCTCAGAAAGTTAAGGGCAAAGAAGTTGGTCAGGCTAGTGTTTATGCCGCTCCACATAGCATGGATGGCAAAGCCACCAAGCCCAAGGTCAACACCGAAACCGGTGCTAATGTCATGAATAACATGAATATCTCTGTTGGAATGATCAGCAAGGGCAACTACGCTCCTGTGAAGACCTCTGGAGTCAAGATTCGTGGCACAGGCGCAGCAACAAAAGGTTTGTTAGCAAGAGGGCCAATGGGCTAATACATGAATTACGCAGACCTTGTTACCACCGTTCAAGATTATGCCGAGAATGATTTTGATTATTCGGCTAATCCTAAGATTATTAACACGCTTATACGTCAGGCAGAGCAGCGCATCTACAATACGGTGCAGATTGCCAACCTGAGAAAGAACGTGACGGGGACAATTTCTTCTAGTAACAAGTATCTTCAGTGCCCCGCTGACTTCTTGTCTGTGTATTCATTGTCTATCTTCCCCCAAGGCGGGGGAGATTATGCGTTCCTTTTAAACAAGGACGTAAACTTTATACGTGAGGCTTACCCTAGTGCAACTGACACAGGAAAGCCAAGGCACTATGCCATTTTTGGCCCACGGTCAGATGATGTAAACGAGCTTACCTTCTTGTTAGGCCCAACCCCAGACACTGCATATAGTGCAGAACTGCATTATTACTACTACCCAGACTCAGTTGTTCAAAGAGCAATTAACACATTGGGTACGATTACAGGTGGCTCGGGGTATACAAACGGTACATACTTTAATGTCCCTTTGACCGGCGGGTCAGGCTTTGCTGCCACAGCAACCATTACGGTGGCTGGCGGTGCAGTTACTGATGTCAAAATCTCTGATACAGGCTGCTATTACGTTGTTGGGGACTCGTTGAGTGCATCCTCAGCAACATTGGGTGGCGGCAGTGGATTCTTTGTAGCAGTCAATGTAATCACTAATGAAAACGGCAGAACATGGTTAGGAGATAACTTTGACTCTGCTTTGTTCAATGGAACAATGCTGGAAGCGTTGACATATATGAAAGTATTGCCAGAAGATAAGTCGTTATACGAAGATCGGTATGTTCAATCAATTGCCTTACTTAAGAATCTGGGTGATGGTAAGCAACGTGCTGATGCTTATCGTGACGGTCAGATCCGGTTGCAGGTGAACTGATGAGTATTGTTCAAACCCAGACAACTAGCTTTAAAGCAGAGCTATATCAAGGCATTCATGACTTGACTACGGATGTAATTAAGATTGCCCTGTATACCGCAAATGTAAGTTTAAACGCTGACACGGCAGTTTATAATGCAACCAATGAATCTACAGGCGGAAATTACGTTGCTGGAGGGGTAGTAATGACTCCTATTACAGTTAGTTTCTCTGGCACAACGGCTTATGTTGGGTTCCCTAATGTGTCTTGGACAGGGGTAATAACGGCTCGTTGTGCTTTGATTTATAACTCAAGTAAGGGCAATAAATCCGTTGCGGTATTGGATTTTGGGTCTGATAAAACGTCAAGCAACACATTTTTAATAACAATGCCTGCTAATACAGCCGCAGAGGCATTAATTCGTAGCTCGTATTAAGGAGTTTAAACATGTTAGTCACAAAATCCAAAGCTACCGATTCGGTTTCCGCAGACATAACCCAAGCTGGTATGTCTGGTGATTCTGCCAGTGCAGGTGGCGTATTTACTGTTAAGTGTTTTGATAAAGATGGCAATCTGAAATGGGAAGAATCTGCCCATAATCTGGTGGTCAATGAAGGTCTTCAAGACATGAATACCCAGTATTTTAAAGGTGTAACTTATACCGCTGCTTGGTATCTAGGTCTGGTAACAGGCCCCGGCGGAAGTAATGTATATGCTGCTGGTGATTCATTGGCAACTCATGGCGGCTGGACAGAAGACACCAATTATTCAGGTAACCGCAAGGCTGTAACGTTTAGCACTGCATCTACGGCAGACCCATCTGTAATTTCAAATACAGCATCTCCTGCGTCATTTAGCATGACTGGCACCACGACCGTTGCTGGTGCCTTTCTTACCAATGTAAATACAGGTACATCTGGGATACTGTTTTCAGTTGCAAATTTCCAAGCTCCGGGCGACCGTTCAGTGGTTAGTGGTGACACTTTGTCTGTTACCTACACCTTTAACCTTGATGCAGCATAAGGAATAAATATGGCAACGAAATTTATCAAAGGTCAAACCGTCAAACTAAATACGCCTGTACCTACTGGAGCAGTTAGTAAATTGCGTATGAATGAAGATGGCATTGTGGAATACATGATTTCTTGGACAGATACTAATGGGAATGTCCAAGAGCGTTGGTTTGAGGAAGACCAGCTAACCGAGGCATGAGATGGCTGAAGGCGGCTGGGGATCAGGAACATGGGGGCAGGCTGCTTGGGGATGTTCGATATATGACCGAGCATCTTCTGAGACAGTATCTGCCTCTATGTCTGAAAGCTCTGCGGTTACGATCAATGGGGATATTTCAGAAACAGCTACTGCGTCATCTTTAGAAACATCATTGGTCGGCATTGGTGGGATTATTTCAGAGACAGCAGTGGCTTCTGATGCTCCATCTGCGTTGGCAAACTTTATTGCAGCAATATCAGAAACAGCATTTGCCCAAGAAACTAACTCTGCATTTGGCACATTTGCGGTAAATATTGACGAAACAGCAAGTTCATCAGATGAAGTTTTAGCAGGTGCAAACTACTCGGTTGAATTATTAGAAACGGTTGTGGCAAATGATTCTGTTTTAGCTTCATTTATTTTCTTTAGTTTTATTGATGAAACGGCAACAGTTAGCGAAACAGCAGAAGCCAGTGTTACCCTTGGGGCAGGTATTTCAGAAGGGGCAACGGTAAATGAAGTAAATGTAGCTTTAGCCACCTTTGCGGCACAGATAGTTGAAACGCTTAATGCATCTAATCAATTTATCTCAAGAGCAACTTTCTTGGGTGCAATTAGCGAAGCGGTACAGGCATCAGATATTTTAGAAGGAAGCCCATTTTGGATAATTATTAATGATATTCAAACGGCAAGCTGGCAAAATATTAGCAGTACACAATCCCCCGTATGGACTGATGTAGTAGATACACAATCTCCAAACTGGGTGAATATAAATACTTAAGGTCTAAACGATGACTACGGCATACACATCACTGCTTGGTTTGGCGTTGCCAGTTACTGGTGAACTACAGGGTACATGGGGCGATACGGTTAATCAGCAGATTACGGAGCTTGTAGATGCTTCAATCGCTGGCACAACAACAATATCGGTGGATGCCGATATTACTTTATCAACCACTGTAGGAGCAGCTAATCAGGCTCGGCAGGCAATCCTTCTATGGACTGCAACAGGTACGGTTACAAGAAACATCACTGCCCCTGCACAGTCAAAAGCATACATAGTTGTTAATAATACAGGTGGTACACAAAGCATTGTTATCCGTGGTGTAGGCCCAACCACTGGCGTTACTGTTGCCGCAAATAAGAAAACTCTGGTTGTATGGAATGGTTCAGATTTTGTTGAAATTGCATCAGGAGATGTAGCAGGCCCAGCCTCTGCAACTGATAATGCTTTTGCCCGGTTTGACGGTACGACCGGCAAGTTAATCCAAAACTCAATAGGTGCAACGCTTGGTGATACCGGGATAGCAACATTTACCGGAAGCGTTAATGTTAACGGTACATCAGCAACGGCAGCAGATTTAAAGCTTTATGAAGATACAGACACAGGTACTAACTATGTGTCGTTTAAAGCACCATCATCAATTGCGGCAGATACCACTTGGACACTACCTGGTGCTGACGGTACAACAAATCAAGCACTGGTAACAAATGGCTCAGGAACGTTGTCATGGACAACGATAACCAGTGGTGCATCAATATCAAACGATACATCCACAGCAACCAATATTTACCCTGCTTTACTGGCAGCAACCTCTGGCTCTGCTTTAAACATCTATACCAGTAATGCCAAGCTTCTTTATAAGCCAAGCACAGGTGATTTTCAGGCATCTCAATTAGTTGCCAGTAATGGTCTTTTATTGAATAGCACAACCATTGCAGCAAGTTACACAGTTCCTTCTGGGCAAAATGCCATGTTAGTCGGGCCAATTACCATTGCTTCGGGGCAGAGTGTCACGGTGTCGTCTGGGCAGCGTTGGATTGTTTTTTAAGGAATAGTTATGAGTTCAATTTCATCAGGTACCAGCGCAGGTACAGCCTTAGTTAATACAGGCAATACTGACGGCACGTTACAGCTTCAGGTTAATGGCACAACCCCATCGGTTACGCTTGCTACTACAGGTGCGATTGGTGTGGGTTCAACACCGGCGTATGGAACGAGCGGTCAAGTATTGACTAGCGCGGGTTCTGCTGCTGCGCCTACTTGGGAAACGGCAGCCAGCACCCCCGAAATCATCACCCCCACAAACATCAGCCCAGCCAACGCAGCCACCGCCGTAGTCGAGACCCCGACGCTGACAGGCAGCGCGTATTTCAGCTTGTAC
>Ga0209702_10002986_pt1 | contig 27833 bp, 25 predicted proteins | sample FRY01_FD_187210 | JGI IMG/M metagenome (GOLD analysis project Ga0209702, IMG submission 187210) | Freshwater microbial communities from Lake Fryxell liftoff mats and glacier meltwater in Antarctica - FRY-01 (SPAdes) (version 2) | ecosystem: Environmental > Aquatic > Freshwater > Ice > Glacier... | reverse complement strand
AGTAGTCCAACTTTATGTCCGCACCCCCGGGGGGGCAATATTCAATCGGCGCCAACGCCACGCATACTAATGCATCAACAGTCTAACGAAGAGTGGAATGCTGGCTGCGAACAAAAAGATCGCAACTGCAAATCTTTGAAACAAGTTAACGAATTTCTGTCTTGGGCTAAGACTCGGGTCACGGGCCGACATCGCGTGATTGATACCATTAATCGTGAAGAACAAAATTGAAACGGCCGCCACTGGTACAAGGCTTTGAGGGTTAAGGCCTATGATCAACCCACCAAGACCGACAATGCCCGTTGCCAAATTGTTGTTCGCGCTTTGAAATCTGTAAGGGCTGTTTGCCCACCCAAGTTTATTGGTGGCGCCGCCACTGAAGTAGGTCTCGAGCGCCGTGACAAGCGAGAGCGCCCCGCAAGAAGCAAGAACAAGCCATAACGCTGTACTGCTCGCATCGTTTGCGGCATAGCCGGAATACGCGAAATAGAAACAAACGGTGCAAAGCCCTATTCGAATGACTTCAATCATGTTGGTCTGCTTTTAAAATGGTGTTTGGTAGATACAAAACCTTAACATCGCTTCCTTGTAAGCATTGAACGCTGTACATGTTCTAGCCAACTGATTGTTGGGGGAAGAGGTTTGCGCAATTGTTTTAGCGGCCTGAAGGCCCACGCCTAATACCCCATACTTTTTGCACCCTATCGCCATAGAGCTTTATTAATCAAATTAACACGTGTTGCACTAAAAAGTGAACATCCTTGTTGACAACTATCAGTTGAACACCTAATCTTTACCATCATTAAGATTATTGTTGGAACGTTTTACAACAATTATAAAAAATTATCTGCTGTTATTAAAGGATTGCAAGTTTTATATTGCAACGCAAAATGCAGAATCAACAGGCAACCCATTGTTTGTGAGATTATTTCTTTATGTCTAAAGTAATACGGCTTTTGCATGGTGATTTTGGACGAGTGGCGCTTCTGGAAATGGATGCGCCGCTGGTTACGCACGCCCACCATCACTGCCATATTCTTTGTAAGATTGAAGGTCCCGATACCGCCTTTTTAGTTCGAGGACAACTTTGCCCGTTGACAGAAAATAATAGCGTGTTGATTAATGCATGGGAGGAGCACTCCTATACACATATAGTTACCAGTGGTTCAAATCCAATTTTATTAGCTCTGTATTTAGAGCCAAAATGGTTGGCATCTCTGAGTAAGAAATTTTTAGCCAGCAGTCATCCGAGCTTCTTTTCATCTAATCTCTCAGAGTTAAAACCCCAGCAAAAACAGGCTTTAGAGAAAATCGCGATGGAGTTGTGGTGGGCCGACCAAATAACACGCGACTATTTAGAATCGATGCTCTTAGAGTTGACTTTAAGCTTTCTAGATGATGTTGAGATAATGACGTGGTATGAATTACGTCATGCCAATAATGCCCTTGCTTTCATGGACCCCCGCATTCGAAAGGCCATTCACCTTATGCGCTCACACCCGCAGGGGTTTAGCGATATTGCCACTATTGCTCAAAAAGTCGACCTTTCACGCTCACATTTTTTTGAGTTATTTAAAAGGTGTACGGGTTTATCGCCAATCATTTTCGCCAATGTTTTAAAGATGGAATTTGCTTTTGATGCTCTGGCAAACAGAGATGAAAGCTTAATAGAAATTGGTGATGAATTAGGTTTTTCAGCGCAAAGTCATTTCACACGATTTTTCAAACAACACCAAGGTGTTACACCAAGCCTATATCGTTTACAGGTAGAAAAAGCTCCTAAGCTTAATTCCTAGGGTTTTCCTGATGTAAAAAATCCGACCCTAAGGTTAGTCATTGGACTCTAGGGTAAGCAACATCCAAGACATTCTGTAATCTTTCAAGTGATCCAGTTAGTTATAACTTCACTGAAGGGTTTTTTTTGTATTCATCATTCAATCATCTTGGTCGTTCAACGCAAAGAGTAGAAGATACTGCACTACTCACAGGTGCTGGCCGCTATATCGATGATCTTCCTTTAGCAATTGGGACACTGCATTTAGCTGTTTTACGTTCACCAATTTCCCATGGAAAAATAATTTCTGTAGATGTTGATCCAGCATTTGAAATTCATGGGGTGCGGGCAGTACTAACAATCGAAGATGTAAAGGCCTGGTCAAATCCCTTAGTGGTTGCCGTTAAGACGCCCATGAAGCAATGGGCACTTGCAAATGAATATGTGCGCTACGTCGGTGAGCCCATTGCAGTGGTGATTGCAGAGTCTCGTGCACTAGCAGAAGATGGCGTAGAAAAAATACAGCTCAATATTGAACCCTTGCCCGCTTTAGTCGATATTGATGAAGCCCTGACTTCATCAATCATCTTACATAAAGAAATGTCGGGTAACTGCGTGTCAGATCGATCCTTTAAGTATGGCAATCCGGTTGAGGCGTTTGCTGTAGCTGACAAAATAGTTGAAGTCGATGTTCGTTACCCACGTAATTCTTGTACACCAATTGAAACGGGCGGTGTTGTCGCACAGTGGCGATCAGCTGATTCTTCGTATGAAGTCACTTCTAACTTTATGGGGCCTTTTTCTCTTCATGTAGTCATGGCCGCCGCTTTGAAGATAGCAGGTACTAAATTGCGCCATCATGTGTCACCTGACTCGGGTGGTAGTTTTGGAGTCAAGCAAGCCGTTTTGCCATATATCTTGATAAGTTGCTTAGCCTCACGTAAATCCGGTGCGCCCGTCAAATTTATTGAAGATCGTTTAGAGCATTTGCAGGCAGCAACATCTGCAACGGCTCGCCATACTCATTTACGAGCTGCCGTAGACAAATCGGGAAAAATTCTCGCTCTAGATTACGATCAAATTGAAGATTGTGGCGCATACCTTCGTGCACCTGAGCCAGCAACTTTGTATCGTATGCATGGTTGTATGACTGGGCCATATCAAATTGAAAATTTAACAATACGAAATCGTGTCGTGCTCATTAATAAAACACCTACAGGTCTTGTGCGTGGGTTTGGAGGGCCGCAGGTCTATTTTGCCTTAGAGCGACTCATTCACAAGATTGCAAAAGAGTTAGGAAAAACTCATCTAGAAATAGCACAATTAAATTATGTAGACAAAAGTCAGTTTCCTTATAAAGCTGCGGCAGGTGCCTTATTAGATTCTGGTGATTACCAGCAGGCTTTAGATAGACTGCAAAACTCACCAGAATATCAATATCTACTTAAACGTAGAGATGAGGTTCGAGCTGCAGGCGGTTATTACGGTGTTGGCATTGCTTCAATCGTCGAACCCTCGGTTTCAAACATGGGCTATATCACCACCGCATTAACGCCTGAGCAAAGAGCTAAAGCGGGCCCAAAAAACGGCGCAATTACATCAGCCACTGTATCGATTGACCCCTCTGGAAATATTGCAGCAAATATCGCTTCATCACCTGCTGGTCAAGGGCATCAAACTGTTATATCTCAATTACTTGCTGATGTATTCGGTGTACGGCCCGACCAGATCCAAGTGAACGTTGATTTTGATACGGCTAAAGATGCTTGGTCTATTGCAGCAGGAAACTATTCAAGCCGTTTTGCAGGGGCAGTAGCAGGTACAGTATTCTTGGCTGCTGAAAAATTAAAAGCTCGCATAGCAGCATATGCTGCGCACGTACTAAAAGTTGACGCAGACAACCTAGAATTCAAAGACGGTTATATACGAATCATCGGAAGTGCCAATAGTGCAATTTTATTTGGGCGAATTTGTGGAAACTTTCATTGGTCGCCTGGGCTAGTACAGACTGCATTGGGTAAAGACGTAGCATTGGCCTTACAAGAAACTCAGTTTTGGAGCGCTCAAACCCTAGAGGCGCCCGACGATGGCGATCGCATTAATACTTCAGCAGCTTATGGCTTTGCGTTAGATGCGTGTGGCATTGAAATTGATCGTGATACTTGTGCGGCTAAAGTTGATCAATATATTACCGTTCATGATGCGGGTCGAATTCTGAACCCAGCGCTTGCAGACGGTCAAGTATACGGTGCATATGCACAAGCTATTGGCGCTTCTCTTTTCGAAGAATTTGTTTACAGTAGCGACGGCAACTTCTTATCGGGAACTTTTGCTGATTATCGACTGCCCACGTCAAGCGATATTTCACCCCCAAAAATATATCATCAAGAAAGTCCTAGCCCTTTTACCCCACTAGGTGCCAAAGGTATTGGTGAGGGCAATAGTATGAGTACTCCAGTTTGTATAGCCAATGCTATTGCCGATGCTCTAAATACAGAAGATATTGTGCTTCCAGCTACACCAAGCCGTATACACGCGCTATTAGTAGCTCAAGAGTTATTACCTAGAGATGTAGTTGTAAAAACGAAATCTACATTACTCAACAGCAAAGACTACCCTCTCAGAGCACAGGGCAGCGTAACGCTGAAGGTTCTACCAGAAGCTATATTTTCAGTTCTGTTAGATGAGAATCGTTTAAAACAGGTAATTCCTGGGTGTGAGTCTATAACAAAAACAAATATTTCTAACGGGTTACGCTTTGACTGTATTGCAATAGTACGCATTGGCGTTGCCAAAGCTCGGTTTGTTGCAAAGGTAGATTTAATTAACATACAAAAACCGAATAGCTTTGAATTGGGCGGAGAAGGTCGTGGCCCACTCGGAATGGCATTAGGTAGGGGGAAGGTGGCACTAAGTGAAATGAATGGCAACACGATTCTTACTTATGATTATCAAGCTCAAATATCTGGCAAGCTTTCAGCAATTGGAAGTCGACTACTTGAAGGTGCAATTCGCTTAGTGTTAGATCAACTGTTTAAGTCTTTGGCCAAAGAAGCTGGCGCAAAGCAAGAGACTTTAATTTATCAGATGCTACATAAATTAGCCAAAATAATGAGGCTAAAAAAGTGAAACCTGCTCCGTTTCAACTGCACCAAGTTCATTCTCGCAAAGAAGCTCTTTCTTTATTAGAAAAATATAAAGATGATGCCAAAGTATTGGCAGGGGGGCAGACTTTGGTCCCTGTTTTAGCGATGAGAGTTGCTAGCCCAGACCATCTGATTGATATAAATAAGGTTGAGGAATTTAAAAAAATTGAAGTTCAAAATGATCTTCTGCGTATTGGTCCTGGTGTTCGCCAAGCTCAACTAGAGAATTGGGTTGAACTTTATAAGACCCAACCTCTGTTATCAATGATGTTCCCATGGGTATCTCATACTGCAATTCGAAATCGGGGAACAGTATGCGGCTCTATCGCACATGCTGATCCAAGTAGTGAGTTGGTACTAGCATTGGCCGTATTGAGGGGAACAGTCGAACTGTCGAGTAAAAAAGCTGTTCGTAAAATTCGCGCCGCAGAATTTTTTATCGGAGCACTGCAGACCGATCGTAAATCAAATGAGCTTATTTCTGCTGTTAATTTTCCAATTGCTAAAAAAGATGAAGGGTACGGTTTTGCGGAATATGGTTATCGCCATGGTGATTTTGCAGTAGTTGCTGTTGCAGTTGTTAAGCGAGATGACCATTGGCGGATTGGGTTTGGAGGAATTGATGATGTTCCAATAGTTGTTGAGGTGAACGCCGCCTCTACTTCTAAGGCTATTGAATTTCTTGAAAAAACTTCTTCAGATATTGAAGTTAGAGAAGATCCAACTGCAACGTCCGGTCTGCGACGCCATTTAATGCGTACTTTGGGTAAACGGGCTTGTATGCAGGCTGAAGAATTCAAAGGAATAAGTTGATGAAAAATCAATTCGTAACGATCACTTTGAATGGACAAAAACGAGAGGCCAGTTGCGAATCTCGTACCACTTTACTCGATTTTATTAGACATTATTTAGGAGCTACCGGCACGCATGCAGGCTGCGAACATGGGGCATGTGGTGCTTGTACGATTGAGCTCAATGGTGAGATTATTCGTTCATGTTTAATGTTTGCCTGTCAGGCTGATGGTGCATGTATCAAAACTGTCGAGGGCATTTCAAGCCAAGACAATCTTTCTGATTTACAGGCCGCCTTCAAAAAACATCATGCCTTGCAATGTGGCTTTTGCACGCCAGGGTTTTTAATGTCCGCAGAATACTTACTAAACAAAAACCCATCACCAACAGAACTGGAAGTACGGGAGGGGTTGTCTGGGAACCTATGTCGATGTACGGGTTACGTAGGAATTGTGGAAGCTGTCTTAGAAGTTGGAAAGATGAGATTAAATTCAAAAAGGGATAGTAATGCTTGACTTGGGTCGAACATTCCTGCAAGCGCTAGAACGCGAACCAGATCAACTAGCAATTGTAGACGGCGACATTCGTCTGACATATGCTGAATGGGGTAGAAGAATTGGTGGGCTTCAATATGCGTTCAATCAGCATGGCTTAAAGAGAGGTGATCGTATCTTAACTGTCTTACAGAATCGTTATGAAGCAGCAACGATTCACTGGGCATGTCAAATGGCTGGTATTGCGATCGTTCCCATAAACTGGAGATCAAAGACCGATGAAATTGATTACTGCGCTCAAAATACTGACGTCAAATTAGCATTTATTGAAGAGTTTTCTTACAAAAATTATTCTGAAACAGAAATTAGCAAGGCCATACCCATGATTATTTGCCCAGATCAAGGTGAGTTGGTGGGTAAAAACTATTTTTCTGATTATTTAGTTCAGCTAGAAGACCCTAAACCCAACGGAAATGTTGATGATGTGTCTGTCATGTTATTTACATCGGGAACGACTGGCAATCCAAAGGGCGTCCCTAGAAAACAAGGCGCCGAAAGAGCTGCAAGTGTTGCACACTTAGTACAAAACCAATACGCAATGAATGAGATAACCCTAGGGGTGATGCCTCTGTATCACACCATGGGAGTTCGTACTTTACTTTCGCTCGGCTTAGTGAACGGAACTTATGTTGCAGTTCCCCGATGGGATGCGAATAAAGCCATTCGCGCCATAGAGGAAGAAAAGGTCACTCATCTATATTTAGTCCCTACTCTTTATCACGACATGTTGCACGCACCGCAGTTTTCTTCAGCGCGCGTAGCTACTGTTAAGAAGCTAGGCTTTGCAGGGGCGCCAATGCATGATGACTTATTAATTAAGTTAAATAAGGCATTTAAACCAGAATTATTTGTGAATCATTATGGTTCAAGTGAAATATATACGTATACCGTCAATCAGCATGCAGCGAGAAAGCCAGGCTCTGCAGGAAGAGCGGGTTTAAACGCAAGAATTCGGGTCGTTAAACTTGATTTTGGTGTGAGTGTTTCAAGACCCACTGATTTAGTTATGACCAATGAAGAAGGTCAAATTATTTGCGACCTTGCTGGCGATGAAGCTTTCGAAGGTTATTGGAAAAGGCCTGATGCAGATCAAAAAACCATTCGCATGGGATGGTATTTCACCGGAGATACTGGATATTTTGACTCGGTTGGGGAATTATTCGTCACCGGACGGGTTGATGACATGATTAATTCTGGTGGGGAAAATATTTCTCCGGTGGGAATTGAGTCTATTTTATCTTTGCATCCATCGGTTAACGAAGTGGCAGTTGTAGGCCTAAGAGATGATCGACTAGGGCAAAAGGTTGTCGCCTTCATTTGTTCCTCTGATGATATTAATGCTGAATCACTAAATCAGTATTGCCGCAATTCTGATTTAGTGAATTTCAAAAGACCCCGCGAATATATTTTTGTAAAAGAAATACCTAAATCTCCAGTAGGAAAGATCTTGCGTCGCAAACTTGTCGCTGGCGAATATGAAATTGTTTAATTTTTTTTGGTAGAAAATATGTCCACAATTTTACATCACCCCTTTAGCAATATTCTCAATAAATTAGATGGTTTCTATATCGAAATTGATGAGACGCATCAAAGGGCTGACATCGTACTTAAGCGCCCCCCATTAAACGTTATTCAAATGCCTCAGCGAGATCAACTTCGCGCAACATTTGAGACATTAGATGCAGATGATCGTGTTCGAATTATTGTATTGCGAGCTGAAGGTGAGCATTTTTCTAGCGGTGGAGACATCAAAGGCTTTTTAGAGGCAAGCCCAGAGCATGTATCTAAGCTCGCATGGAATATTGCTGCCCCAACCCGTTGCTCGAAACCGGTGATTGCCGTGAATCACGGTTATTGCTTTGGCGTAGGTTTTGAAATTTCTTTGGCCTGCGATTTTCGTATTGCTGGTGAATCTACCCTGTATGCCTTACCAGAACAGAAGTTAGGACAGATTCCAGGCTCAGGGGGGTCGGCGCGTCTTCAAAAAATGATTGGCATTACTCGCACCAAAGATATTGTCATGCGCTCTAAACGTATAAAAGCCCGTCAAGCCTATGAATGGGGGGTAGCAACTGAATGTGTTCCAGATATTGAATTGGCAGATACGGTTTCTAAACTAGTTGATGAATTACGTGCTTTCTCACCTTTAGCACAGAGAACAGCTAAAAAAATGCTAAATGAAACTGAAGACAGTTTACTAACAACTGCAATAGAGGTAGAGGGGCATTGTTATAGCCGCTTAAGAAGCTCTGAAGATTTTAAAGAAGGGGTTGAAGCTTTCCATGGAAAGCGACAACCGAAATTTGTAGGTCGTTAATTTTTTTTAGGAGACATAAAATGAATAAACAATTTAAATTAAAAGAACTCGCATTAGGTGTAGCTTTATGTATGAGTGCCTCATTAGCTGTTGCACAGACTGGCCCTATTAAAATCGGGGTAGTAACTCCACTTTCTGGAACCTACACACCGATTGGTGAACAAGTAAAAATGGGGCTTGATATGGCTGCTAAAGAAATTAATGCAGCCGGTGGTATTAATGGTCGAAAAATTACCCTGCTATATGAAGATGAAGAGGCAAACCCCGCTGTTGCAGTTCAAAAAGCGGAAAAACTCTTTCAGGTCGAAAATGTTGACTTTTTAACAGGAACTGTTAATTCAGGTTCAACCTTAGCAGTGGGTCAAGTAGCAGAACGAAATAAAAAACTGATTGCCACTAGCGTGTCTTTTGCTGACTCTATTACGGCAGATAAATGTTCCCCTAACGTTTTTCGGGTAAATGCGCGGGCGGGTATGCAATCTTCGGCTTTAGCTGCATGGGTTGATAAAGAAATTCCAAAAGCTAATATTTTCTTTATTGGGCCAGATTATGAAATGGGGCGTAGTACAGTTTCCGCCTTTAAGAAGGCTTCTACAGCAAAAGGCGCAAAAGATGTCGGCGAGGTTTTTGCGCCCTTAAATAACAAAGATTATTCCCCATATTTTGGTCAGGTTCGTGCGGCCAAGCCAAACGTAATTTATACCTCTGTTGCAGGCAACGATACTGTCCGCTTATTTACGCAAATGGATGAGTACGGCATTAATAAAGGCGTCACAATTGTTGGGGCTTCAGGTACTGTAACCTCGCAAAATATTGGTGCGATTGGTAAGTCTGCTAATGGATTTGTGACGGGTGTTGGGTATTCACCTAAATTAGACAATCCAGCCAATAAGAAATTCGTAGCCGATTTCCAAAAAGCATACAGTAAATTACCTGATTTATACGGCGCTGATTCTTATGGCCTCTTATATTTTTATAAGGCTGCGGTTGAAAAAGCAAAATCTACTGATACCGATAAAGTTCGTGCGGCTATGAGTGACTTAAGTTGGTCAACACCCCAGGGCATGAAGAAAATGCGAGCGGGTGATCATCAGGCCATGCAAGATATGTATGCTGTTCTTGTAAAAAATGGCGAATTTAATATTGTTGGAACAGTTTCAGCAGATAAAGCCATAGGCGCTGATACGTGCACTCGTTTTTAAAGCGTAGTCTATTTTCCCTGGCCCTGTTTAAGTATAGGGTTGGGGAAATAAAAAATTCTCATTCAAATTAAACGAGTGATTTTAATATGCTAGAAAGTTTGCAATATATCTATGCGCCACAAATCATCAACGGATTATCTATTGGTGTTGCTGTCATTTTAATGGCTCTTGGCCTAACCATCATCTTTGGTTTGCTCGACGTTATAAATATGTCTCATGGTGAGTTTTATGCTGCCGGCGCTTTTTTAAGCGTATCTCTTATGGCTATGGGAATTTCTTTTTGGATATGTTTACTATTGGTACCACTCATTTTGATACCCGCCGGCATTTTGATGGAAAAATTTCTGATACAAAAAGTATTTCACTATAAAGATAGGCATATTCTCACGTTGTTGTTGACCTTTGGTGTTGCAATGATTCTTGAAGATAGCTTCAAAATTATTTGGGGTGCAAATGCAGTCAAGCCTGATACACCTATTTCAGGGGCTAGCGAATTCCTAGGCGTGATGTTTCCCAACTACCGCTTATTTGTTATGGCTTTTGGGGCGATTCTTATTTTCGCTGTTTGGGTTTTAATTTATAAGACCCAAATAGGTGCAATTGTCCGTGCCTCTGCCTATGACAAGGACATGAGCTCTTCTTTAGGCATCCCTGTCATGCGCGTATATGCATTAACTTTTGCATTTGGCGTAGCAATTGCAGGCTTATCTGGAGTGCTATTAGCACCCATTTATTCAGTTTTTCCAACCATGGGGCGAGACTTCATTCTGATGGCGTTCACTGTCGTGATCGTTGGTGGTCTAGGCAGTATTAAAGGGGCTGTTATAGCTGGTATTTTATTAACCCAACTTCAGTCCCTTTCAGCACTCTTTATCTCGCCTGTGTGGTCAGAACCTCTGGTATTTACAGTGATGGTTCTTGTTCTTATGTTCAAGCCTGCTGGCTTATATGGAGGCATGAAAAATGCTTAGCGTTCAGCAGCGCGCCATCCGTTGGGTTGAGGTCATATTATTTTTTTTAGCCGCTGCCCTATTTATTATTGGCACTTTTTTAGGTGATACTTTTTTCTTAAGATTGGCAACTGAGTCGTTGATTTTTGGCGGTCTAGCGATGTCAGTTGATTTACTGTTAGGAATTGTTGGGCTTCTATCACTTGGCCAAGCTTTGTATTTTGGGTTTGGAGCCTATTTATCAGCCATCATTCTAAAAGACTTGGCTCCCTCATTTTTTTTAGTTATCTTGATCGTTACGGTTGCCTCTGCATTGTTGGGGTGGCTGGCTAGTTTCGTTGCTTTGAGATCTAAAGGGGTTTATTTTGCCCTCATTACTTTTGGCTTGGCAGAGGTTGCTGCAAAGGCCGTCTACAACACTCGTAGTCTCGGTGCCTCAGATGGAATGATGGGCGTTCCCATCTTACTCATCCCGACCCCTTTTGGAAACGTAGACTCTTCAGACCCCGGAATATTTTTCTTAATTACGTTTCTTATCATTGCCACTCTGTACGGTGTGTTGAAATACTTCATGGCTACCCCAATCGGGTCTTTATGGTTAGCGATTCGATCAAATGAAAATCGTCTGCCCTATATTGGTTTTAATTCAAAAGGCCCCAAGCAGGTTGCTTTTATTTTGGCCGCTGTTATAGCGGCAGTATCTGGTGCTTTATACCCTATGTTACGTGGGTTCGTTTCGCCAGAGTTAATGTTCTTTAGTGTTTCTGGAAATGCAGTCGTGACAGTGGTATTGGGCGGTGTCGGCACACTAATTGGGCCAATATTGGGTAGCGTGTTACTCACATTATTCAAATCAATTATAGGCACCTGGACCGTTCATCACCACATCGTTATTGGTTTGATATTTGTAATTGTTGTTATTACTGCGCCCAAAGGACTTACAGGTTTATTAGCGCGGTATTTTGAAAAGCGAGATTCAGACAAGGGCGAAGGTTCATGAATAAGCCCAGTGTAGTAATCTTGAAAGCGCAAAATCTTACTAAACGATTCGGTGGGTTAAATGCAGTTGATGACGTTTCTTTTGACGTGCATCACCTTGGTGTCACCTCAATAATAGGGCCTAATGGCGCTGGAAAAAGCACTCTATTTAATCTCTTAAGCGGAAGCTTTAAATCAGATACAGGTACAGTGTTACTTGATCATGTCAATATCACCAGTTTTAACCCAGAGAAACGTTTAGCTGCTGGGTTAGCGAGATCGTTTCAGATTACTAATTTGTTTTTTGATCTCACGGTGATTGACAACTTGAGAATAGCCAGTCAAGCATTAGAATCTTCATTGCAACTATTGTACCCACTTAAAAATAGTCAACTGGCTTTAGGTAGAGCAGAAGAACTCCTCAACGAATTTGATCTACTCACATCTCGCAACCAATTGGCTGGTGCTTTATCTCATGGTCAACAAAGACGTTTAGAGATCGCAGTCACTTTAGCTACTAGGCCAAAATTACTTTTACTAGATGAGCCTACTCAAGGAATGTCACAAGCAGACACGTATGACACTGCCCAGCTTATTAAACAATTAGGGGTCAATATTACCGTATTGCTGATTGAGCATGATGTTGATCTAGTGATGGATTTATCTCAACATGTCATTGTGATGGCTCAGGGTAAAAAATTAGCAGAAGGTAAGCCTAATGAAATTCGTCGTAACCCGCAAGTGCAAGCAGCCTATTTTGGTGAGGAATTGTCATGATTCTAGAAATGAAAAATGTTCATGTTAATTTGGGTTTATCTCATGTGCTGCAAGGTGTAAATCTATCAATTAAAGCTGGTGAAACAGTCGGGCTCTTCGGGCGTAATGGGGTTGGAAAAACGACCATTGTCAAAACAATTGCAGGTTGGTACAAACCCAATCAGGGTGCGATATATTTTCAGGGTAAGCCTATCAATGAATTTCCGCCTAATGTCATTACTAGACTGGGTGTAGGTCTAGTACCTGAAGATAGAAGAATTTTTCCTGGTATCAGTGTTGAAGACAATCTTCGCTTGGGGCTGATGCAAGTAGCGTTTAGTGAGCGAAAAGAAGCCGAGGGCCGTATTGAAAAAGTTTTTGAGCGATTTCCGAGTTTAGGTCAACGCAGAAAGCAATCTGGAACAACACTGTCAGGTGGTGAGCAACAGATGTTAGCCATGGCACGAATTCTAATTGGTGAACCTAAGCTACTTCTAATTGACGAGCCAACAGAAGGTCTTGCGCCCATGATTGTTTCTGATATTTTTAAATTAATGCAAGAATTGAAACATCAAGGCGTTGCAATTTTACTGATTGAGCAAAATATTCATAAGGCAATCAGATTCTGTGATCGTCACTATGTCGTAGAGCGTGGTCAGGTCGTTTTAGAAGGGAACTCTAGTAGTCAGTCTGACCGAGACTCCCTATTAAAACAAGTTAGTGTTTGAACCGTAAGAACCGATCATAACCGCCTAGTTTTCTATCATAAATTTAACCTTAATAAGTGTCCGCGATAAATGCCCAAGCTGCGTTTTGTATCTTTCAAGCAATACCCAACAACCCACGGTAATCCCCCCATTTTTTAACCGAGCTTAAAAGTAGCGTTAGTTAAGCAACCATGGCGAGTCGCTGCTTAGGGGTCATACCACCCAGTGCCATGTGTGGACGGTCATAATTGTATTGGTTCATCCATTGTGTTGCAAAGATTTGTACTTCTTCGATTGATCCCCATAGGTGCTGATATAGCCCCCCTTAGTTGATTGTGTCTTATTGAACGACGCCTTGCGTCCTGAGTAGGTTGATTTCATCTGCCTCAAAGCCGAACTCAAGCAAGATCTCGTCCGAGTGCTGGCCAAGTTCAGGTGCAGGCAACGGCTCAGGTTTTGCCGTGCCATGGAACTTAATGGGGTGCCCGACACCCTTGATTCGACCAGCACTTGGGTGGTCTGTTTCGACCACCATGTCGCGGGCGATGGCCTGTGGGTGAGTGAATGCCTGTTCAATGGTGTTGACTGGGCCGGCGGGCACGCCTGCCGCCTCAAACTTGGCGATCCACTGATCGGTAGCTTCGTGTTGTAGAACTGTCTCGATTTCATTGGCCAAGATTGCTTGGTGTTGCATGCGCGAAGAATTACTTTCAAAGCGTGTGTCAGTTTTCCATTCGGGGTGACCCAGAGTATCGGCGATGCGTTGCCAATTTGCTTGGTTGGCACCCCCAATATTTATAAACCCGTCCTTAGTTTTGAAGGCCTGATAGGGCGCTGTCAAGGGATGAGCAGAGCCTAACAGTCCCTGCGAGACGCCCGTAGCAAAAAACATGGCCGCCTGCCAGTAGGTTTGCTGCATAGCGGCCTCCATCAAGGATGATTCAACCATCTGTCCCTCGCCAGTCTTTAATTTGTGGATGTAAGCGGCTAGAATGTAAGCATCCGACCAGCACCGCCTAGATTTCTGTCGTAAATTTATCCACAATAAGCGTCCATCTAATTTTAAGCGGACACCTATTATGGATAATCTTTCACCCACCTCTCAACCCCATTTGCGCCAGAGCTACACAGCCGCTCAGAAGATTCAAATCGTTCAAGAATCAATGCGGCCTGACGCATCAATTGCTGCTGTGGCGATGTCGCATCGCATCAATGCCAACCAATTGCACCGCTGGCGCTGGTTATATAGGAAGGATCAGTTAGGCTCTCGGGCTGAGCGACTTGAGTTGGGCTCAGTCACTGGTTTTTTACCCGTTAAATTGACATCATCTGTACTGGCACCCAAGCCGCGTGCGGCGGCGGTTGTTAAAAAAACCGCTCTTTCTAGCCCTTCTTTGCCTGATTCTGCTCATGTACCGTCGCAATCAACGGTGCAAACCAATAGCCATATTGAGCTTTTTGTTGGCGACCACCGTGTTTGTATTCACGGCGATGTACAGGTGAGCAATTTGCGTGCAGTCTTGGTTGCTTTAAATTCAACATCTCAAGCTTCATCTCACACTATTGCACCAAACGCCATGGCACATCACTCATGATGGGCATGCCACCTGGCACCCAGGTGTGGTTAGCCGCTGGTGTGACTGATATGCGCAAGAGCTTTGATGGCTTGGCCGCTGTTGTGCAGAATGTTCTTGAGCGTAGCCCCTTTGGTGGCCATGTATTTGTGTTCAGGGGCCGGCGTGGTGATCGTATTAAAGTGCTTTGGTATGCGGGCGACGGTATGTGTTTGTTAATCAAGCGACTAGAAGAGGGTCGGTTTGTGTGGCCACAGGCTGACAGTGGTGCGGTACATTTAAGTGCTGCGCAGCTCTCAATGTTGCTCGAAGGCATTGATTGGCGAGCCCCCAAACGCACCCAAGTGCCCAGTCAAGTTTGATGTGTTTGGGTGGTGTCATTGAGTACCTTTCTTACTCTTAAAAATATGTTGTAAACCCGCATATTTATTGGCTATTAAGCCAATTATGAGTGGTGCTTTTAGGGGCTATTTGGTACAATAGAGCCTATGCAAATAAGCCCACAACTGCCTGATAACATTGAAGAACTCAAGGCCTTGTTGAGCGCTCAATTTGCAATGGTTCAATCCCTTGAAGATGAACGCAACAGCATTAAAACTGAACGCGACCTACTCAAAGCTTCTAAGCGTGATGACTCTGATGAGATCAACCGCTTAAAGCTCTTAATCAGTAAACTGCAGCGCATGTTGTTTGGTCAGAAATCAGAGAAGCTCGAGCGTCAAATTGATCAGCTAGAGCTTGAGCTCGAAGATCTGTACATCAACCAAGGCGAGCGGGCTCAAATCATTGAGCAAGTCCAATCTAATCAACCTAAAGCAGCTCGCACACCTCGTGCCCCACGCCAACCGTTGCCCAAGCACCTGCCACGTGAAATACAAGAAATACTGCCCACCGAAACCGATTGCCCAAGCTGCGGTGGTGACTTTGTGCGTTTGGGTGAAGATGTCAGCGAAGTGCTGGAACATGTTCCCGCTCACTTTAAAGTCATCAGCATTGTTCGCCCCAAATTGGCTTGCCGCTGCTGTGACACCATCGTTCAAGCACCAGCCCCTAGCCGCCCCATTGCCAGAGGCTATGCTGGCCCCGCGTTACTCAGTCACGTAATGGTCAGTAAGTACCTTGATCACTTACCCCTTTACAGACAAAGCCAAATCTATGGCCGTCAAGATGTTGATCTCAGTGACAGCACCCTAGGTGACTGGGTCGGTGGGGTGCATATTTTATTAGCCCCACTCTTAGAGGCACTTCACCAACATGTGTTTGAAGCCAATAAGATTCATGCCGATGACACGCCCATAAAAGTACTGGCGCCTGGTAATGGTAAAACTAAAACCGCTAGGCTTTGGGTTTACGCTCGAGACGATCGACCTGCGGGTAGCACTAGCCCGCCGGCTGTTTGGTTTGCTTATTCAAGAGATCGCCAAGGCATTCACCCGCAAACACACCTTAAAGGGTACAAAGGGGTGCTGCAGGCTGACGCCTTCGCTGGGTATAACGAGGTCTTTAAATCGGGTGAAATACTTGAAGCTGCCTGTTGGGCGCATGCCAGACGTAAGTTCCATGACATGCATGTGCTAAATGCCACACCGATCACCACCCATGCGTTAAACACGATCGGTGAGTTGTACGCCATTGAAAAAACCATACGAGGCAAGTTACCTGCAGAACGGTTAAAAGTTCGCCAAGAGCAATCTGCACCGATTGTGAATGACCTACATGCTTGGCTAATCGCACAACTCGCAACCGTATCAAAGAAGTCAATCACAGCCACAGCCATTGGCTATGCCCTAAACCAGTGGCACGCCTTAACGCTGTTCTTGACCGATGGGCAAATTGAAATTGATAATAATGCTGCCGAGAGATCTCTGCGTAGCGTCGCTATTGGAAGAAGAAATTTCTTATTTCTTGGTTCAGACAATGGCGGCGAACGCGCCGCTACGCTCTACAGTTTATTGGGCACAGCCAAGCTAAACGGCATCAACCCACAGACCTACCTCACGCATGTGCTCACAGTGATTGCTGATCATAAAGTGAATCAGATCAGTGAACTGCTGCCTTGGAACGTGAAGCTTGAGAAACACGCTCAAGTGGAAAGTGAAACTGAAACTGAAACGGCATAAAACTAGCGGGTTTGCAATACGGTGCAGGCCGGATGCTTACGCTAGAATGCCTGCGCAAGCCAAAATGCCGGCATTGATGTCAGCAACCGAATTGCCGGTTTTTGCAGGAGGCCCACCTGGGTGGCCTGTGATGCTCATGAGCCCACTGAAGCCTTGTGCGATCAGGTCAAACCCCGGTTTATCGGCAAATGGACCGGTTTTGCCATAACCAGAGACCGCGGCGTATATCAAGCCTGGGTTAATAGCCTTCAAAACATCGTAACCCACGCCTAGCTTTTCCATGGTGCCCAAGCGGTAGTTTTCGGTAATCACGTCGACCTGTTTAACCATACGTAGTAGCACGTCTCGGCCTTCAGGCTTTTTCAGGTCGAGCGCTAAGCCTCGCTTGTTGCGATTAAGTATCAGAAATGGTGCCGATACGCCGTTAATACGCGGCTCTTGGTAGTTACGAGAGTCATCGCCGCCTGGAATTTTTTCAACCTTAATCACATCGGCGCCCATGTCAGCGAGCATCATGCCGCAGGTGGGCCCAGCCATGATTTGTGCGAGCTCTAAAACACGAATACCGGCCAAAGGCCCGTTAGCCTGGTTTGCCATGGCTTAACGTCCTACAAACTCAGGGGGCTGCTTGGCTAGGAATGCCTTGTACCCAATGCGAAAGTCCTCGGTGTCAAAACAGTCAAAGCATTCCAGCTTTTCAGCCTCGCTCAGCGGCGCCACATCTACAAGCCGTCGTGTAAACTTTTTGTGCCACCGTGCAACCAAAGGTGCACCAGCCGCAATACGTGTAGCTGCTTCTTGGGCTTGCTGCGCGACTTGTGCGTCCGGTACAACGCGTGACACCAGACCAATTCGCAAGGCTTCTTGAGCATCAAAAATTGTGCCTTCAAGCAGTATTTCCAGTGCCTTAGACTTGCCAACCAGTGCCGCGATCGGTTGCATTTCACTGTAAGCCATCACCAAACCTAAGCGATTAATTGGCGCACCAAATCGGCTAGACTCACCGCAAATGCGTATATCAGCCAATGATGCAATTTCCATTCCGCCACCCACGCAGATGCCGTGAATTTGCGCAACGATAGGGTGGCGGCAGTCTTGCAATGCTTTGACGGTGGAGTGCATGATTTCGCCATACGCAATGGCTTGTAATTTGTTAGAGCGTTCGTTTTCAAACTCGCTAATATCGTTGCCTGGCGAGAACGACTTCTCACCTGCGCCGCGAAGCACAATGCAACGCACGCTGTCATCAGCAGACAGTGCGTTTACGGCGTTGCCCAACGCCTGCCAAAGCGGCTTGGTCATGGCATTTAGCTTGTCAGGCCGGTTAATAGTTAAGGTAACGGTTGTGTCATTGCGCTCAATTAATAAAATTTCACTCATACAACATTCCTTGTTAACGATAGAAAAGTTCAACAAGACCCATGCCGGTAATAGGCACGTACGTGACAAGAAGAAGTACGGCCATTAAGACACCAATGTAGTAGACGTTGGTACGGGTCACTTCCCACACACTGCACTTGGCGATTGAACTTGAGACCATCAGTACGCTGGCCACGGGTGGCGTTTGCTGGCCGATGGCGAGGTTCAACGTCACAATAATGCCAAAGTGAACGGGGTCAATGCCAACCGAGTTGACCAGTGGCATGACAATTGGCACCACCAGAATGATCGCGGCAGCCGAGTGCAAGAACACCCCTAAAAACAAGAAGAGAATGTTTAGAAGCAGCAACACAACGATAGGGTTGTTGGTGAGATCGCTGACGGCCTGTGCCATCTGTTGTGGTGCACGTGCCTCGGTCAGCACGGAGCCCAGCAGTGCGCTTGTTGCTACCATCAACATCACAATGGCGGTTTGCACACCACCTTCCATAATCGACGATTTCAAATGCCGCCAGTTGAGCTCACGATAAATGACCAATCCGATGAACGTTGCAGCAATAACGGCTAGCGCAGCGCCTTCGGTGGCGGTAACCAAGCCACCAAAAATACCACCTAAGATAATCATGGGTAGCAACAACGCCCAACTAGCCTCTTTAAAAGATACCCAGAGACGCTTGCCTGAGAAGCGCTCTTCACGTGGCAGGTTATAGCGTTTAGCTAAAAAATATGACACGAACATCATTCCAATACCACCCAAGAGACCAGGTATGATCCCAGCAACAAATAGTTGCACCACAGAAGCCTCGGCCATGACAGCGTATAGAATCATGGGAATAGAGGGTGGAATGATGATTGCAAGCGAAGCCGAAGATGAAGTGACGGCTGCTGCCATAGAGGCAGGGTAGCCCTTCTTTTTCATTTCGGGAATCAAAACAGAACCCAAGGCGGCCACGTCAGCAACCGCTGAGCCTGAGATCTCGGCAAAGAATAGTGACACACCAACGTTGACGTGTGCGAGTCCGCCACGAATCCATCCAAATAGAGCAGAGGCAAGGTTAATCAGTCGCTGTGAAATACCAGAGGAGTTCATGATGGCACCAGCCAAAATAAACAAAGGTATTGCAAGTAACGGAAATTTTGTAGCGCCGTTGAACGCCACAATTGGTAAGTTCGGTAGACTGTCTACACCTTGTGACATGGCCATCGCCACGGTAGCAACTACACCAAGCGATACGGCAATCGGCACGTTAATGAGTACTAAGAACAGTACAAATCCAAACAAAAGTAGCATGGTTCCCATGGCAAGTTCTCGGTTAGTGGTCAGACAAGGTGCGGTTAGGTAACTTGCGAATGATGCGAACAAGCTCATCAATTTCGCAGATCAATATCAACACACACGAGATTGGAATAACCGACTGCACAATATTCATGGGCACGTCTGGCAAACTGGTCATGTTGTCAGTAGCAAGAATCGGCATGATTTCCAAACCGACAAAGCCCAACGTAACAAAAAAACCAATCACGATTACTTGAGCAATAATCGATAGGGGTCGACGCCAACGCTCAGACAAACCATTAATGATCTCTGGACAGCCAATGTGGGCGCGTTTGAACGAGCCCAAAGCCGAGCCATAAAAAGTCAACCACGCCAACAAGACTGAGGCGACCTCGTCATACCACGATAGAGCGTGTCCAAGGGTTCTAAAGATCACACCAATGGTGACTTCCAAAAACAAAACAATCATTAGGGTTAGAACCAAACCCTCGAGAAACTTGCCATACTTTGTGCGCCAATCGGGGCGCGCGAGACGGACAGAAGCCCCCCCCGCTGTCGACACGTGTTGCGACATGGTGAACCGCCCCTTTAAAAAATATTACCGAAGAGATTGTGCTTTGATGATGAGTTCGCTAGCTCCAGGAACCACTTTGCCGAACTCTTCATATATGGTGGTGCTGGCAGCAACGAAGGCATCACTATCGACTTCGTTAACTTTAATGCCAGCTGCTTTCATCTTATTAAGCAACTCAGTTTCAGAAGCTTCGGCAGATGCATAGACAAAGGCTTGAGTTTCACGGGCTGCCGATTCAAGAGCTTTTTGAATATCGGGGGAGTAGGAAGCAAATTTACGGGTGCCCGATGCTAGGTAAGCTGGTCCGTAGACGTGCTTTGACAGCGAGAGGTATTTTTGCACCTCATGTAATTTAGCCTAATAGATTTGGACAAACGGATTTTCTTGACCATCCATCACGCCAGTCTGTAGAGCGGTGAATACCTCAGAGAATGCCATGGGGCTTGGGTTAGCGCCATAAGCTTGGAACATTTTGACGCGCCACTTTCCCTTTGGCGTACGTAATTTAATGCCCTGTAGGTCAGCGGGTGTAACGATCGGTCTTTTGTTGTTCGTGATGTGGCGATAGCCGTTTTCCCAGACGGCTAGAATTTTTAGACCTTTTTTCTCGGCCGCTGGTGCCAGCGATTCCCAAAATATGGCCTCTTCGATTCGCTTCATATGACCGCGATCGGCAACCAAGTAGGGAAGCTCAAAAATACCAAACAGGTCAACCTCGGAACTCATCACAGTCGACAGAATGGCTAAATCGATGGTGCCTAGTTTGAGTTTCTGAATGACCTCTTTGTCGCCGCCAAGTTGGCTTGACCCGAAGACGACGATTGTGGCCTTGCCGTTAAGTTTAGCATTGGCAATTCGGGCAAATTCGTTTGCAGAGGCTTCAAACAATGAGCCAGGGTTACCGACGTGAGCGAGTTTAATTTCCGTTTGAGCGTGCACTGTACTGTAGGCACCAAGTCCGAGACCAAGCGCCAACAGGGTAGCGATCGCGGTTCTGCGGGTGTGTTTGATCGTTGATTTAAAGTTCATAACTGTCTCCTATTTTGTTTTTTTATCGGCTTTATGCCGTTTAGGCTTGCGCCAAGTAATCAATGGCAGCTTGCACGCCACCACGATTATAGGGAATGCCAGCAGCAGCAAGCCCCATTTCAACACCACCCAGCGTACCAAGTAGCATTAAATCGTTAAAGTCACCGAGATGACCAATGCGGAACACCCAACCTTGAAGCTTATTCAAGCCAGCGCCAAGCGACATGTTGTACTTTTGAAGCACCAATTTACGGAATTCATCGGCGTTGTAGTGGGTGCCATCGGCTTGCTTCGGCATCACTACTGCGGTCAATACTGGGCTGAACTCTGAAGGGTTTTCGCATAAGATCTCAAGCCCCCAGGCGCGCACGGCGCGACGTGTTGCTTCAGCATGGCGTTGATGGCGTGCAAAAACATGCTCGAGCCCCTCTTCATTTAACATGTCCAATGCTTCAACCAGGCCATAGAGCAAGTTGGTAGCGGGAGTGCTAGGCCAGAAACCGTTTTTATTGGCAGCGATGATGTCGTCCCAGCGCCAGAAGGCGTTTGGCATTGTGGAGTGTTGGCTCGCTAAGATGGCTTTGTCGCTCACCGCATTAAAGCCAAGGCCAGGTGGCAGCATCAGGCCCTTTTGCGAGCCTGAAATTGTAATATCAATGCCCCACTCGTCGTGCTTGAATTCAATCGACCCTAAACCAGAGATGGTGTCAACCATTAGGAGTGCAGGGTGCTTTGCAGCATCAATGGCTGCACGAACTGCCGCAATGTCAGTGGTCACACCCGTTGAAGTTTCGTTGTGCACCACACACACGGCTTTAATGCTGTGGTTGGTGTCTTTAACCAGATGAGCCTCGATATCGTTAGCGTTTGCGCCATGGCGCCAGTCGCCCTCGATGAATTGAGGTTTTAGTTGTAGATTTAAAGCTAGATTTTTCCACAACGTCGCAAATTGCCCGGTCTCAGACATCAGCACAACGTCTCCTGGGCTGAGTACGTTGACCATCGCAGCTTCCCAAGCCCCAGTGCCCGATGTAGGGTATATGATCACGGGGTTTTTAGTGCCAAACACGGGCTTGATGGCGTTCAACAGACGCAAACCAAGTTGTTGAAACTCGGGCCCGCGGTGATCAATCGTTGGAAAGTCCATCGCCCTCAGGACGCGGTCAGGGACGTTGGTTGGACCTGGAATTTGCAAAAAGTGCCGACCCTGACCGATACGGTTTAAGTGAAGTCGAGGGTTATTATTTGTTTGCGAAATTTGAGTCATGTTTAAAAATTAAATGGCGGTTTAAGTTAAAAAATAACAGTGCATACTATTTTATAAGTAACATTGACATCAGAAAACTATTTTGTCAACATCAGATAAACCCTTGATAACGCTTACTAAATTACACCGACATGGGCTTTAATGGTGGCCTGGGCTTCACTTAAGATGAAAGCGGCTTGCTCTTGTGGCACGCAGACTAAGCCATCTCGCAACACCTGGTTTTGAGAATCGCACAAGCGCTCCAGTAGCAAAACGGATCCCTACGATGTCCGCTAGGCTTGTCGTAGGGATATTACCTATAGATTCTATTAATGCAGGGTCAGATGGCGAAGGCCTAGGCCCAATCTTAAAACTGTTGGGGTGATTCATAGCAGTCGCTTACCATATTTTTTCACCGCTTCGTCAGACAGGGTTAGCCCGAGACCAGGGCCATCGTTCAAATAAAGCATGCCGTTTTCCATTCGATGCGGGTTTTCAAATAGTTCAGCCTGAAGGGGGTCGCGACTCGGGTCGGGAAACGACTCGACAACTAACCCCGCGGGGCTGCCAGCGACAATGTGAGCATGAATGAATGGGTCGTGATGCGGCGCAATGTCAATGTGATTCAGTTCACATAAAGCGGCAAGTTTTCGTCCCATGGTAAAGCCACCCATCATCGTGACATCGAACTGCAGTATGCTAATCGCGCGCTCATCAATGAAGGCGCGACAACCCTCGGCGGTCATTTCGCTCTCACCCCCAGTAATAGGAATGTGTGTACGCATGGCAAGCAGTGTTGTCTCATGGCGATCATCAGTCCATCGTAATGGTTCTTCAAGCCAACGAGGCTTGATTTCCTCAAGCATCACAACGGCACGGGTAGCGGTTCGTAGGTCCCAAGCTCGATTCACGTCCACCATTAGGTCTCGGTCAAACCCAATGACATCTCGAATGGCGCGCAGTCTATCCATATCCTCTTCAAGACTGAGTCCACCTACCTTCGCTTTAAAGCGAGTGTGCCCCTGCTCTACGAGGTGGTGCATCTCGTCTTTTAACTCGGCAATGCCTTTACCCTCTTGGTAATAAGCGCATGTGACGTAATAAGGCACGGCACTGCACCATCCACCCAACAGTTGATAAAGGGGGAGCCCAGCGACTTTTCCAATGATGTCCCAGCAAGCAATGTCAACAGCTGCAGATAAGCGAACAAGCGATTCTTTGGTCCAACCTTTTTCCGCAGAAATTCGTTGCCACGTCAGCGAGAAAATGTCATGGTACAGACGCTCGGGTGCGAGCGGATCAGCTCCAATAATCAGGTCACTAAGTCCAGAGGTCAGAGTGTTAGCGATCGGCTCGATGCTGGTGTAGCTCGTGGCCAAACCAAACCCCTGAACGCCCTCATCAGTTGTAAGCTGAATCAGAATTTCGTTGGCATGTGGCACCTTAAAATGGCTGACCCAATGAGCTTTACGTTGACAGGGGTCGCGCAAAGCAAATGCTTGAATGCCTACGATTTTCATCGGTATAGTTTGTCTCGTTTTAGCATTATTAATGTTAATGTTCTACGGGTAGATGCGTTCTGTAAATCAACATTTCATTAATACTACGTTCATTAATCCGAACGCAAGGGGTGACATATGCACTTCGCTCTTCAAGACTTAAGGCTGTTAGTGCATACTGTTGAAGAAGGGTCTCTGACAAGCGGTGCACGGCGTTCCCATCTCTCACCAGCGGCAGGCAGCGCTCGTTTACGCCAGCTTGAAGACGGTGTTGGCGGGCTATTGTTTTATCGCGAACATCGAGGAATGGAAGCCACGCCGCTAGGCCTAAAAATGTTGCAACATGCCCGTCAGATTCTGCGACAGGTGGAACATGCCAAACTCGAGATATCAACCCTAGCAAATGGGCCCGCGGGGCACATCCGAATACTCGCCCACACTACGGCGGCCACAGAATACATGCCGCGCGCTTTGGCAACCTTTATGGCCGATTATCCGGGCGTGACGGTTGACCTTCAGGAGCGCGTCAAGCGCGATATTTTGCGTGGGGTTATCGATGGGGCAGCTGACCTAGGTTTGCTGGCCGGTCCCATACCAGATGGAAACTACGAGGTTATTCCATTTAGCCAAGATCGCCTGATTTTGGTGGTACCCAAAGGTCACTCGCTTGAGAAGCAACGCTCGGTTCAGTTGTCAGAGATTGTAAGCTACCAACATGTGCAATTGCAAGATCACACCACGCACTCAGAACTTCTGTCTGAGGTCGCATCTGCGCAAGGTATTGAACTCAGTGTGCGAATCAAACTCGGCAGCTTTGACGCCATGTGTCGCATGATTGAGTCGGGTGTTGGAATTGGCATTGTGCCTGAATCATCGGCAAGACGCTATCAGCGAAGTATGCGCATTGCCTTGATTCGCCTATCTGAGTCATGGGCAGCGCGACCGCGCAGCATCGTGGTTAATAAACGGGCAAAGCTTTCTACGGCGAGTCATCAATTGATTGATCACTTGATTAAGATTGAAAAGTAAAACCTGTTCAATGATCGCTACTAGGGTCGAAACCTTGGCATACAACTAGGCCTAGCCAGAGGCCTACCTTTAAGCACCAGGTGTTTAATTCCAGCCGATTAATGTTTCGGCAATGGTTACATTTCAAGTTGTGAATTTTAGTTTTGCGCTCTATTGGGGCTTTTGTACCATCGGTGCCAAATCGTGCTAAAACCGTCAAAAATAACATGGAGCAATTACCATGAGTGCATTAGTTGAAGAACAGCGTGTTGCAGTCAAGGGACGCATGTCGAATGCGCAAAACCGTTCGACCTTAGCAACCCGTTTGCGTCAAGAGATTCAAGGCGAAGTCTACAGTGACGTGGCAACTTGTGGGCGTTACGCAACCGATGCCTCGATCTACCAAATCATGCCAGTTGCGGTTGCCGTTCCGCGCAGTGAACAAGACTCTCGCATTGCCATTGAGATAGCTCGCGATTTAAAAGTGCCAGTGTTGCCACGTGGTGCTGGCACATCGCAGTGTGGGCAGACAGTGGGTGAGGCACTCGTTATCGACAATAGCAAATACCTTCGAAATATTTTGGAGATGGACCTTGATGCTATGACTGCCTTGGTGCAACCTGGACTAGTGCTTGACCATCTAAATGCCGTATTAAAGCCCCATGGCGTCTGGTTTCCAGTCGATGTGTCGACCTCAGCACAGTGCACGATCGGGGGCATGACGGGTAACAACTCATGCGGTTCTCGGTCTTTGTTTTACGGCAACATGGTGCATAACGTTGAGGGCATTCATGCTTTGCTTGCAGATGGAACTCGATCGTATTTCGGTCGTCACGGCAAGCGGGGCGATATGGCGATCTCAGGGGCTCGACTTACTGAGCTTGTTGCACGCTTGCGTCAAATTGCTGGCTCTGTAGAGCAAGACATTCAGGCCAATTGGCCCAAGGTGTTGCGGCGAGTGGCGGGTTACAACCTTGATATTTTTTGTCCACAAAGTGAGCTGCCATACTTGCCAGATGACCCTGCTGAGCTTGTAAATCTGGCCCATTTGCTTGTGGGCTCGGAAGGTACGTTAGCTTATTTCGAATCAATTAAGCTCAAGCTTTCCCCCCTGCCTAAAGCTAAGGTGTTGGGTTTGGTGAACTTCCCCTCGTTCCACCAAGCCATGGTATTTACGAAACACATCGTCAATCTAGGCCCGGTTGCAGTTGAGTTAGTTGATCGCACGCTTATTGAGTTGTCACGCGCGAACCCGGTGTTTGCGCCGGTGATTGAAACGGCTCTGACGAGTGTCCAAGGTAAGGAAACTGACGCCATCCTTTTAGTAGAATTCGCGGGTGAGGAGCAGGGTCCGTTACTAGATAAGTTGAGTGCATTGATCGAACTGATGGCCGACCTTGGCTTACCTGGGTCTGTGGTGACGATGACTGACAGCAAGTCACAATCGGCATTTTGGGAAGTACGCAAGGCAGGTCTCAACATCATGATGTCGCTTAAGGGCGACGGCAAGCCAGTTTCGTTTATCGAAGACTGCGCTGTTCCTCTTGAGCATCTTGCGGACTACACTGCTGCGTTGACAGACGTATTTGCTAAGCATGGAACTCAGGGCACGTGGTACGCACATGCCTCAGTGGGGACGCTACACGTGCGCCCGATTTTAGACATGCGCCGTGACGGCGCCCAAAAAATGCGAGCCATTGCACAAGAAGCTGGCGCATTGGTTCGCCAGTACAAGGGGGCATTCTCTGGCGAGCATGGTGATGGTTTGGTGCGCAGCGAATGGGTGCAATGGCAGTTTGGTGATCGCATCACGCACGCCTTTGAGCAGGTAAAAAATGCGTTTGACCCAGATAATTTGATGAACCCAGGAAAAATTGTGTTCTGCACAAAAATGGATGACGCAAGCTTATTTCGATATAAACCCGACTACACCGTGGCGCCGTTGGATACGGGGTTAGATTGGTCCGCGTGGAATGTAAAAAACGATCCGTCCACGAAGGGTGACCCAGGAACTTTGGGCATTGCAGTGAGCTCGCCTGGCACGGGTGAAGACCCTGCAATGGGGTTTGCCAAGGCCATTGAGATGTGTAACAACAATGGCCACTGCCGCAAGTTTGACGCTGGCACCATGTGCCCAAGCTTTCGCGCTACCCGAGATGAACAGCACTCGGTTCGTGGTCGTGCAAATACCTTGCGGCTTGCCGTCAGTGGCCAGTTGGGCACCGAGGCGTGGAGTTCGAGTGCCGTGCGAGACGCAATGGATCTTTGCGTTGGCTGCAAGGGCTGTAAACGAGAGTGCCCCACAGGGGTTGACATGGCTCGAATGAAAATCGAGGCGCAGTATCAGTATGGCAAACGCGAGGGGTTTTCTTTAAAAGATAAGATGGTTGCTAACCTTCCACATCTTGCACACTATGTGTCGCGTGTTCCGGGTTTGGGTCGTTTGTTGAACATGCGCAATCGGTCTGGTTTGCTGCGGGCGCTGCAAGAAAAGGTCATGGGCATCTCAGCCAAACGGGCGTTACCGTCTTGGCGGCGCGATACCTTTGCCCACGAAGTGTCTTGGCAAGACCAGTCGGCGTCGTCTTTTCAAGCGAAGTCAGCCTTGCATACCTGTGACGTTGTCCTTTGGGCCGATACATTTAACAACGCGTTTGAGCCAGAGCGGCTGCGTGCCGCGTTGGCGGTGATGCGGGCTGTTGGCGTTAAGGTGGCGATTTCAGGGGCAGCCGCCCAAGAACCGCTGTGTTGCGGTCGCACGTCGCTGTCTGTTGGAATGATCGACCAAGCAAAGTTGCATGCTCGCAAGACGTTAACGGCATTGAAACCTGCAATCGATCGGGGGGTGCCTGTTATTGGGCTAGAACCATCGTGCATTCTCAGTTTGCGCGACGAGTGGCTCACCATGGGTTTAGGGGCAGACGCTGAAAAGCTGAGCAAGCGGGCACTGA